>Ga0181536_10000009_pt1 | contig 272745 bp, 234 predicted proteins | sample PEATcosm2014_Bin_41_FD_121105 | JGI IMG/M metagenome (GOLD analysis project Ga0181536, IMG submission 121105) | Peatland microbial communities from MTU Mesocosm Facility, Houghton, MI, USA - PEATcosm2014_Bin17_60_metaG | ecosystem: Environmental > Terrestrial > Soil > Wetlands > Peat | place... | reverse complement strand
GTGCGGACCTGTAGCGCCGGTCTCCTGACCGGCTGTTGCGTGGACCTCCTGGTCCACGTCGGCAGGTGGCCCGCTCATCAGCCCTGAAGATTCATCCTGACCCTTGAAAAGCTGTGCCCCGTTCATCGCAGTATTATCGCGATGAGCGGGAGGGGGCGGACCTGTAGCGCCGGTCTCCTGACCGGCTGTTGCGTGGACTTCCTGGTCCACGCCGGCAGGTGGCCCGCTCATCAGCCCTGAAGATTCATCTGATCCTTGAAAAGCTGTGCCCCGTTCATCGCAGTATTATCGCGATGAGCGGGAGGGTGGTGGCGGGTGAACGGGTGCCCCCGGTCCGGGGTCCCCACGGATTCGGGGTCCCCAGCGAGCGGTCTTTGCTCGTTGGGGTGAAGGGACAGGTCTTCGTCCGTGGGGTGGAGATCCCTCGCTTTTGGGGACCGGGGAGACCACGAACTCCATGCGCAAAGCGTCCGTGGGTGCCCCATCCTTCGCCGCGTCCTTGTTTTTGCGGCTAGTACCATGACCGCTTGAATTTGTAAGGTCAGGAGTGTAGCGCCGGCCTCCCGGCCGGCTGTCGTGCAGGCGTCCTCGCCCGCACATATCCAGGCATAATTACTAAATCAAATGATCTTAGTACCAGGGTGGGATACCACCCCGCAACTCTCTGCTCTCATTCAATGTGTCATTCTGAGCGACATTGACCCTGAGCGTAGCGAAGGGGGAGGGAGTCGAAGGACCTGCGGTTGATATTTGTCTTCGGCAAAGAGGCAAGGATCTTATAGCGGAATAGTCCATATACACAAATTTATATCTATGCTCAGGCATTCTCTGATGCTAAATAATAGTACCCTCCATACTGGCCAGGCATATATTAGAATGGTTGGAGTCTAGACGTTCGGGATCGGGTTCAGAATGCCTATGGGATCGAGGCGTTTTAATGCCTTATATCAAAAGCTTCCGGATTGAAGGATTAGCTGGGCGCGACGGCGTCACTGCAAGAATTCTCAACAAAGACGTTAATGTATTCTTCGGACCCAACGGCAGTGGAAAGACCTCGCTTCTTCGCATCCTGCATTCGGCACTTATTCATAAAGCTGATCTGCTCAAGGAAGTTCCATTCAACTCCTCTGAAATCGTCATATGCTCGTGGGCAAATGAAGAGTACAAATACCAAATCGACAAATCACTTTTTGAAGTAGCGCAGAGAGCTAAACCGGGTGCTAGATTTCTTACGAGTGGACGTAGTCATCCTGAATGGCAGATTACGCCTAGTGATGATACCCCTTGGCTTCATGCATACCTTCCGATTGCGAGGCTGTACGAAGGCTCTACTTCGGCAGAGCTCGGCATCTTCGGCACCCGCGACGACTCAGAAATGGGTTTAGAGGCGCGTTTCGCTTCTAACCTTCTAGCTACCTGGAAGGACTATACAAGACGGCACTCACAAAATCTGAACAAAATCCAGGAGGAGGGGCTCGCGCGAATCCTCGAGCGAGTTCTTTCGCGGACGGAACCGTCCACTACGAACCAATTTACAGACTCAAGTACTGCGTACGAGGCTGTTTCGACATTCCTCGCCCGTCGTGGTGTGCATAAGATCACGCCGTCTTCAGATGAATTCAGCAAACGTTATAGTAGAGAACCGCAGTTTCGGGGGCTCGTTCGGGACATTGAAGAGGTTGAGAAGAAAATCGCTGCCGCTAATGCCCCGATCAAAGCGCTTGCGCAGCTCATACGAGAAATGTTTATCGGTGGGAAGGATCTTAGCCTGAAGGATGATGCGATTGAGGTCGCTATTGCGGGTAAGGAATTGAGTCTCTCAATGTTGTCCTCTGGCGAGAAGCAGCTCCTTATGATTCTTGTGGCAACCGTTAACGCCAGTGCGTCTGTAATACTTATCGACGAACCCGAGCTTTCAATGCATGTCGACTGGCAAAGGCGTTTAATTCCCTCGATGCGCTTATTAAATCCCTCAGCACAGCTAATTGTTGCAACCCACTCGCCAGAAATCATGGCGGAAATACCCGATAATAGGGTTTTCCAGATATGACAACTAGGGTTGGCCACAGTCTCGGTGCAATGCGCCGGCTAGTTCAAATGTCAGGTAAGCGTGTATTCATCTATGTCGAAGGTCGTGAACTCGACCCGGATTTCTACAGTCGGCTTTGCAGGGAGATTTGTGTCAACCAGGGACTCGCTTATGAAATCATTGTTGCAGATAGAGTTAATGGGGTCGGCGGCGGAAAGGGAATTCTTATTCGCCTCTTCGAGTATATACGCAAAAAGGGGGCGCTAATTGACCGCTCAGGTGCCATTTCAAAGCTTGTAATGTTTTATTTGGATAAGGATACAGACGACATTTTCCGAAGGAAGCGCAAATCAGGTCATGTCGTTTATACAACCCACTACTGTGTAGAAAATCATCTTTTCTGCGAAGGTGAATTGCTTGCCAGTATTGCCACCGGGGGTTCCGTTGATTTGGATCTCGTGCGTAATAGAATTCTTGATCCTATTCAATGGCGTCGAAATGCAGCTGTTAGATGGCGTGATTGGATTGTGTTGTGCCTCACAGCTCAGAAACTTCGTCTAGGCGGAGAGGCGAGTTATCAGGTCAATCATGACACTGTCGATGCAAGGGTCAATCCCGCAAATCTCATTATGTGCCAAGTAGATTTGGAGACACGGTCTGGCAAGTCTGTAGGCCAGTTCAATCGGATAATAACGTGGGCGAGAAATCTCGTGGATAATTCGATTAGCCTCGGTGAGCATGATCGAATTTTCAAAGGGAAATGGTATGTGGTCTTCGGCATGCATGAACTCGATCAAATTGCGCTCACGAATGGTCCAATTAATTTGAACGGCGCAAGAGATCGACTAATAGGTAGTCTTATAGCAACGTTACGATTTGACGAACCCTGGGCGGAACATTATAAAGAGCCCCTTCGAAGAGCAATCGCCGCTTTGTGAGGGTCATGTATCCAGAGGTTTTTGCCGCGAGATTTAGGAATATACCAATCTCGTCCCATACGCGCGGCATGAATCCGAAGCCGGGTGCCCCAGGTCCGGGGTCCCCACGGACTCGGGGTCCCCGACGAGCGGTCTTTACTCGTTGGGGTGAAGGGACAGGTCTTCGTCCGTGGGGTGGAGATCCCTCGCATTTGGGGACCTGGGAAATCACTAGCTCCATGGCGCGCAAGCGCCGTCCGCCTGGACGGCCAGTCCTTGCAGATTAATTCACTTCTTCGTGCACAATAATCTCAGAAGTCTTCCTTCAAACATCGTCCGGCACGTCCTTTCGCCCCATCTTCCAGCCGGTAGTGGCCAAAAGCGGCCAAAACGCCCCGTAACTCCTTTGCCAGGAATATTTTGCAGGGAACTTCATTGTTTTCAATATTTTGCAGCGCAACCCTGTCTGTAAACCAAAGAAAACAAGGATTTTGCGCCCAAAGTATGGGTGGGGGTACCCCATGTGCTCGGCCCGCGCATGTGCGACAGTAAAGAAGGATGGCAAAGAACGCAACAACCTCTCCGCGCATCGCATTTCTCGGCTACGGAGCCTGCTTTTTGGCCGGCTGCCTGTGGGGCACCGGCTTCTACTGGGGCCGCCTCGCGCTCAACGAGATGAGCGTCGAGTACATGGTGCTTTACCGCTTCCTCTTTGCCTCTCTGGGCATGTTGCCCGTGGCCTTCATTCATCGCCGCAGCTTCCGTCTCTCCATCGCCGAGACGCGCCTCCTGCTCCTCTGCGCCTTTCTCGGCGTGCCTCTCCAGTTTCTGCTTCAGTTTCACGGTCTGGCGCGCACCACCGTCAGCCACGCCTGCCTCATGGTGGGAGCCATGCCGGTTCTGCTGGCCGCTGCCGCCGCGCTCTTTGCCCCCAAGGGCTCCAAAGCGGAGCGGCTCGACCTCATCGGCTGGCTGGCGCTCTTTGCTTCCACGGCAGGTGCGGTTCTGCTCGCCCTGGGCGGCAATCGCAGCCATGCCGCGCGTGGTGAACCCTCGCTTATAGGAGACCTGTTGGTCGTCGTTTCGCTTTTCGTTGCCCTTGCTTGGATTCTGCTCAGCAAGAAGCTGATGCAGACGCACAGTCCGCCGGTGGTGACCGCCTACACCATTCTCTCCGGAACCGTGATGCTGGTCGTCTGGGTGCTTGGACCCCTGCTGTTGACTCCGTTTGTCAGTCCATCGGCCCGCGCCAACGTCGCACCTCTGCCCTTTGCCCACGTCAGCCTTACCGCATGGATAGCGCTGGCCATCAGCGGCCTGCTCTGCACCGCCACCACGACGCTGCTGTGGAATTGGGGCATTCACCACGTGCCCGCCTCGCGCGCTGGAGTCTTTCTGAATATCGAGCCCGCCCTCGGCTCCTGGCTTGGCGTTCAGTTGCTCGGCGAGCACCTCGGACCCTACGCCTGGGCAGGCGGCGGCCTCATCCTCGCCGCGGCCATCACCCTCACCACGCGCGGCCAGCGGCCGGAGCCGGCCATCATCCTCGAATAAGCGCAGGCAAATGCTCTAACATCGGTTCATGGCTGACACCAAGCCTTCCATCACCGACAGAGCAGTCTCTGAAACCGCGCGCAGCCGCCGTCGCGACTTCATCGAGTTTACAGTTGCCTATGGGCTGATTCTGCTCGTCATCTGGACGCCTCGCCCCTGGCAACGAATTCTTTGGTGGGTTGCTGCAGCCGCAGTCGTGGCCATTGCCACAGCATCCTTCGAGGGTCTTCAGGCCATGGGCCTCCGCCAGGAAAACTTTCTTCGTTCGCTCTGGATTGTGGCCGCGGCCTTGCTGGTCTCCGCTGTGGCCGTTGCCCTCGCCCTCAGGCTGCACACGCTGCACGTCCCCGCCACTCCGCTTCTCTTTATTGAGACTTATGTGGGCTACATCATCTGGACCTTCGCGCAGCAGTTCCTGATGCAGTGCTTCTTCCTGTCGCGCTTCCTGCGCCTGCTTCCCAGCGCCAAACTCGCGACCCTCGTCACCGCAATCATCTTCGCACTGGCCCATTTGCCCAGTCCCATCCTCGCGCCGGTCACGCTGCTCTGGGGCCTTGCCGCCTGCCTGCTCTTTCTCCGCTACCGCAACCTCTACACCCTTGCACTGGCGCACGCCATCTTGGGAGTCACTCTCGCCATCACGATTCCCGGGCCGGTGGTCCACAATATGCGCGTGGGACTGGGCTACCTGACCTATGGCCACACGCACGCAGTGACTCCATCATCGCAGCCATAAGGACCAGATCGCGTCCACCGAGGCGTGTGTAATAGCCGAGGCTCCCACCCGCCGCTCGCTGCGCCATGCGCGCCCATAGAAGATGCCAGCAACAGCCGCCAGCAGCACATAGCGCCAGTTGAAGTGTGCCGCCCGTTTGTTGAAGTGCGCCAGCCCAAAGAGAATCGCCGTCAAAATCAGCGCGCCAGTGCGCCCCATCCTCCGCTCCAGAAGGTTCTGCAGCCAGCCGCGAAAGAAAAGCTCCTCGGGAACAGCGATGAAAAAGAAGGTGAAGATCCACGCGCCGGCAATCGGCAACACCCCCGGCCAGTCTGCGTGCAAATGCAGAAAACCCAAACCGAGTCCCAGCGCCAGCGCAATCGGCGTGTACAAGGCCAGCTCCCGCAAACCGATGGCTGCATCGCGCAATCGCAGGCGCAGGTCGAAGCCGGTCCCCTCCAGTTGCCGCACAGCAATAAAGCCGTAAATCCCAGCGTCCAGCAGCAGCACCTTATTGAAAATCGCCAGATGCGCCGGCCACGCACCCTCAAACCAGCGCAGATCCACCGCCAGCCCCAGCACGGCCAGAACCACAAAATCCCGCCAGTTTCCGCGTCCGTCTTTGTCGGCACGACCCGCCTGCCAAAGCAAACCCGCCACCGCCACCGGCAGCAGCGCGTACAGAGCAAACCAGCCCCAGCGGAAAACTCCGCCTCCAATGGCTACCAGCAAGTAAGGCAAGCACAAAACCGCGGGTGAGGCCAGTTGCGCCCATAGCGGAAGCGAGCGTGCCCGCCCCGCTGCCCACTGCGGAAAAAAGGCAGCAGCCAGAAACGGCGTCAGCGCAAGCAGCGCGGCAATCAGGTTAGCCGGCGTGATCAGCGTGTTCACTTCCATTCGGTTGCCTCATTCTGTAGTATCCACCGGTGGCCGGGTCGTTCAAAAATGAATCAATGCGTCTGCCCTGGCCATGTACCCTCCAAGGCGAAGCTACCTGGCAAACCTTGGTCACATGAATCGGAGAATTACCTGTAACTCCCGGCCCCGCCTGACCGATACCTCCAACAGTGATTTACGGAGGCTCATGTGGCCCTATTAACCTGGAACCATGCCTGTACCGTCGGCGTCAGATCCATGGACGATCAACACGGCATCATCATGGATACCATGAACGAGCTTCGCCTGGCAGTGGTCCGTGGACTGGGCCGGGAACAGGTCAGCGAGGTGCTGGACCGGCTCATCGAGTTCACCCGCATGCACTTCCGCAACGAAGAGAAACTCATGAAGCAATATCCATTCCCCGGCTGTGAAGAGCACTGTGTCGAGCACCAGCGCATCCTGGCGCAGATTCTCCAGTCCTCTCATCGCGTGCAACACGGCGAGCAAATGCAGATGCGCTCTCTGCTCTGCTTTCTGCGTGAATCCTATTCCGAGCATATCGAGAGCATGGATCGGGAGTATGGTCCCTGGCTCAATCAGCGCGGCGTGGATTAAGCCCCCGTAGCGCTTACTCAGTCGATTCTGCTCAACCTTTTACCCCGATTGCCGATAGGCTCCTTGGGCGCTGAATATTGCGTCGGCCAAACTTCCCAAGGAGGTCGGCTTTGGACTTATCAACAAATAACGGCGAATTGAGCGTGGGCGTCAAAATGCTCGATTGCGATCACAGGGCACTCTTCGAAACCCTCAAAGAAATTCATGCAGTGGCGGTGGCAGATACGGATCCGCGCCGGACCGCTTCACTTCTGCGCAAGCTGGCGGATTTCACACTGACTCATTTCGCACTGGAAGAAGAAATGATGCTGGCCACAAAGTATCCCGGCATTGCCATGCACCGCCTCCATCATCAAAGAATCACAGAGCAGGTGGCAGCGCTTGTCTCCCGTCACAATCAGGGCGGCATGACCCTGGACAGCGATTTGTTGGGCTTACTTTCCGGCTTGCACGCGGACCACGTGCAGCAAGATGACCTGCACTATGGTCTTTGGCTGAATACGATCGAAAAACCTTAGTGCTCGCCAGAACCTCCCCGGTCCTGTTCACCAGAGTCCTGGAATCAGGCGATAACGCGTGTGCGTGGCGAACTCAGGATAGCCCTGAAGATTCTGCAAGAGAAAGTGGTCCTCGCGGGCTGTCCGCCAGAGAATCAACGCCAGAATCAGAGCCGCCACAGCCATTGCCCACCCAGAGCCCAGCATGAGCGCTGTCGCCGGATACATCAAAAACATACCCACGTACATCGGATGGCGCACGATGCGATAGGGACCGGAAGAAACAACTGCATGATTGCGTTCGGACTGAATACGAACCGTCGATTCAGCAAAGCGATTCACAGCCATAACCCAGCAAATCAATCCCATCGCCGATAAAAAGAGAAGGACACCCGGCAGCGCGCACCAAAGCGGCAACGGCAGCCAGCGGAAGCGGACAGCGTCAAAACCGGCAACGGCAATCTGAAGAAAGGTTAGCGGGAGAAAAATTCTGTAAAACAGTCTGTCGAAACTTTGAGTCTGCTTGAAATTCGGCTTGGCACGCACGCTCAGCAAACCCGGGTTGAAGCGACGAACCAGCGCGCCTGTGGCAATTATGGTGAGTACATAGATTACAGAAGTCGCCCAGCCCCGCTTCCAATCCAGACGCCCTGCGCTGGCGAAGAGAATGGATATCCAGAGAATGATCGGCATCAGGCCTCGAGACGCCTCTTTGATACGCATAAGGAAACCTGATGCGGTCGCGGTTTCCGGCAAGGATGGGTTGGAGTGTTGCTGTTCATCCTCTATCATTCGTGATTCAGGCCTCAAACAACAACTGCGCCTCGGCCCACAGCGGCGGCGCAGGCTTCGGTTCCGAGGCCAGCTCGTAGACCAACCGTTCCAGCACCAGCCGCTTGTCGGGCGGCGAGGAGCGCAACTCCAGGTCCGCGCGGGCAATCAGCTTGAGCGCTCGTGTCAGGTCGCGGCGGCTCTTGTAGCGCCGCGCCTGGCGGATCAGGTCGTCGGCGGCAAAGGGCGGCATCCTGAAGCCCTGCCAAAGCGCCTGCCAGATGGCGCGCGAGTCGCGCACGTTCTTTTCCAGAATCACCAGCATCTGCCGGAAGGTCCGCGCCAGCATGTAGAGGTGGCCGATGGCCGCGTCCTCGCCGGCATCGGAGCTGTTCAGCAGCCCGTGTAGCAGCGCCAGCGCGCGCGTCCGGTCGCGGGAGCTGATGGCGTCAGTCAGCTCGTAGAGCGAGCGCTGCTTGGCGGCCAGCACCATGGTCTCCACGTCGCCCAGCGTAATGCGCCCCTTGCCCAGCGTGTAGAGCAGCAGCTTTTCCAGCTCCGACGAGATCAGCATCATGTCTGCGCCCAGCGCATCCACCAGCTCGCGGGCGGCGTCAGCCTCTACGCGCGCGCCCTGCTCCTGTGCCGTGGCCACCACCCAGCGCATCGCGTCTTCCTCATTCACCCTCGCCAGTTCCACCATGCCGCAATGCTCGCCCAGCGTCTCGCTCAGCCGCTCATAGCGGTTCTTGTCCTCTAGCTCCATGCGGCGTGTGTCCGAGGGAATGCTGATGAAGTCGGCCAAAAATAGAATCAATGCCTGCGGATTAGGCGAGCGAAAATAGCGGTCCAGCGCGGCAAACTCGTCTTTTTTGGCGCCGCGCGTATAAAGCTGGCGCACATTGCGCACAAAAATCACCTGAAACGGCGCCATCAGCGAAGGCGTCTGCGCGCGGTCCAGCACCTCGAAGATCGTGGTCGATGCCAGGTCCAGGTCAGACAGGCAGAAATCCCGTAAATCCTGCGGCACAAAGGCCTTGAGAACAGCCTCGCGGCAGCGGTCCAGCAGAAATACCTCGTCCCCGGCCAGCACGTAACCGGGCTTCAGCGCGCCATTGCCGGTTGCCGCCGCCTCCATCTCCGCAACAAAGCGGTCCACGGCGGTAAACCCAGCGCCCCAACGCGCCCCGCTCATTCTGGCCTCCGTGGTTTCGCTGTCCGGCTTGTGAATGTCTCCCTCATGCGCCCTCAGAATACCCTTCTGCCGCGCTTATGTCAGCAGAAAATCTTTTTCGTCCTGTCCTGACTCCTGTTCACTTCTTCACTTTTTCACTTCTTCACTTCTTTACTTCTTCACTTCTTCACTTCTTCACTCGTTCACTGTCTTCAAAACCCTTCCAATATATCCCCCACCAGTTGCCGTGCGAACTCCCGTGAGAGCCGCTCCATGGCTGCCGGGTTCTCCTCGATAAAGCTGGAAAGGTCGGTGGTCGACTGGAACTGCTCGCGATAAACGTAGTTCTTGTTCTCGAAGAGAACCTTGCCGTCCCGCCCGTTAAGCGTCACCGAAACCACCATCGTAATCAAAAAGCTGGACGACTTCTGCGTCGAGGCGTTGTAGGTGAGCGGCTCAATCATCTCCTTCAGAATCGTCCCATGCAGCACCGCGTCCGGATCCCCGCTCACATACGGCGTCACTCGCAGCCTCGTGCGCGTAGTAAATTCGCGGATCACCGCCTCGGTCATCATCGTCTCGGTACGGTAGGCCTCGGTATGCGTGGCAAAGACCGGCACGGCCAGCGTTTCCACTCCGGGCGGCAGGTGCGTGGCCGCGCCCAGCGTGTGATAGCCGCATCCGGAGAGCCCCAACAGGGCAAATGCGATGGTCAAAGAAGCAAACTTGCGCATGACTCATCTTATCGCGCAACGGCGGCTGACAGTCTTCAACAAATGCTGGTTGCCCCTAGTCCCTCGCATTTGGGGACCAGGGATATCTACAGTCTTTATAGCTATTTATAGTTCTTTCCTATTTCCTACTCCCTATTCCCTGTTCACTTTTTCACTATTTCACTTTTTCACTATTTCACTGTTCTTCTACACCCACGCCGTCGCCAGCATCCCCAGCTTCACCGGTGACAGCTTCAGCCCGTCGGCCCGATCCTTGAAGTAGCGCTCGTTCAAATGGTCGGAATCCAACTGCTCCATGCGCTGGAATCCTGCCCGGCGCAACTCCCCCTCCATCTCCTCCGGTGTAAAAAAGAGCCGGAACGGTTCTCCGGCAGCGGCCACTCGCCCCGCCAGCGCGTCGAAGGCCTTCCTGCCCACCGCGCTCAAGGTTTCCGGCGCGACCGCGTAATCAAAGCTCACCCCGCTCCCCGCAGGCAGTTGCGCAATCAGCCCCAGCGTTGCCCGAAATGCCTCCATCGTCAGGTAGGGAACCACCCCCAGCCAGCCGAAAAACGCCGCCGCGCTCCTGTCGAATCCCGCCTCCTTGAGCCCCTCCCCCAGCGTCTGGTGCTCAAAATCCAGCGGAACGAACGTCAGCCCCTCCGGCAATTCAATCTCCGCCTCCCCCAGCAGCGCCCGCTTCCACTCCTGTGTGGCGGGAAAATCCACCTCAAAGACCCGCAGCCCGCCGTGCGGATTGCGATACGCAAAGGTGTCCAGCCCCGCTCCCAGAACCACGTACTGTCTCACTCCCCGCTCCACCGCCTCAGCCAGCCGGTCCTCCGCATACCGGCTCCGCGCCGCCATGAATGCGCGCAAATCCCGCCCCACCCGATGTGCCGCTCGCCCCATCTTTCCTCGATAGCCCTCGCCAACCAGCCGCACCGCAATCGGATCTTCCAGAACCGGGGGCACGTCCACCAACTGGTGTGCCGCGCGCCGAATCGCCACGCCCAATGCCGTCTTGCTCGCCCTGCCCGTCTCCATCAATTAAGTTTATCGAACGGGTTGCATCGATCGACTTTGTCTCAGTCGTACACCGGGTTCGCCGACCCACGCTGCATGAAACTGTCGCGCCGGCCTCCTGGCCGGCTGTAGCGTGGACCTCCCGGTCCACGCTTGTTTCTTTTTTAGGGTACGGCCGGGTGCCCCATGTCCCTCGCATTTGGGGACCTGGGAGACCACCACCGCAGGTGGCGTAACATTATCCCCATGAGCTGGATTGCATGGGCAATACTCTCCGCCGTCTTTGCCGCCGCCACCGCCCTTCTGGCCAAGGTGGGCGTAGCGCACGTCGATTCAAACCTGGCCATGGCTCTGCGTACCAGCGTGGTCGTGGTCTTTGCCTGGGCCATTGTCTTCATCTTCGCCCGTCCTGAAGCCGTCGCAACCGGCTTCGCCCACGGCGCATGGGCCGAGATTCGCTCCCTCGACCGCCGCACCCTGCTCTTTCTCGCGCTCTCCGGCCTGGCCACCGGCCTCTCCTGGCTCTGCTACTTCCGCGCCCTCCAACTCGGCCCGGCCTCGCGCGTCGCCCCGCTCGACAAGCTCAGCGTCCCTCTGGTCATCCTCTTCGCCTGGCTGCTTCTCGGCGAAAAACTCACCCCTCCAACCCTCATCGGCGGCCTGCTCATCACCGCCGGAGCCGTCGTCATCGCCATGGGATGACCCTCTGCGTTAATTTTTCTACTCTGCGATCTTCGTCAGAAGCAGCAGAAACACATCGTTCGTTCTGAGCGGCAGTGTGGAATCGAACCTGCCATCGGTCACTCTGACCATGCTTTCTGAGATCGCCGCGCCGCTGTTCTTTCCCTTCAGGTAACTTACCTGCTGGGGCGTAAGCTGAGCCGGCGCGCCCATCGCCAGATAGTCAGAGTATGCGTCGTTGACCTTATACCCGATGCGGTACACCTGCACTCTGTACATGCCGTTTGGTGCATGAGTCAAAACCAGATGCACCGGCCCCTTGTCCTGCGGCGGCAAATCCTGCTTGTAGTAGGTCTGGTCGTCCTGGCCCTTCGGTGGAACCTGCGGCGAGTAGTCCCAGAGAAGAACCTGAATCTGTCCATCCCCGCTCTTTGTAATCCACGATTGCGCGTCGGTGTCGATCACGTCCACGGTGCCCAACCGGCTCAGGTATTCAAAGGCATAGAAAGCCGGCTTGCGGATTCCTTGATAGTTGATTAGCCCGAATCCTCCGTGGAAGGGCGTGAAGCGCGGTCCATTCTCTTCAAAGATATCCGTAAACGTCCAGTAGGAAAGCGAATCGACATACGGTGTCGCGCGCTTGATCTTGTCGAGAATAAAACTGGCCTGGTGGTACTGGTCGTGCATGTAATCCGTGGGTGTATACGCCGAACTCCACTCAGTGAAGTGCAACTCCAGGTTCGGCAACGCCGACTGCCGCAGCAATTCCCGCGAGTGCTGCATGCGCCCGCTGACAGCGTCCAGCGAAGGATCAAGTATGGTTCCTGCCCTTCCCTCCTGATCCAAATACCCCTGCGTTACACCGTAAGAGTGAGTGGAGACGAACTCCGCCGGCACATGGTTGGCCGCGCAGTACTTCACAAATTCCTCTTCAAACCTGTAGCCGATGGCTGACGCGGGACCGCCCACCCGGCACTTGGGGCACTCCGCCTTGATGGCTTCGGCGGTCGTCCTGTACAGGCTCAGATAATCCTCCAGTGTGCCGGTAAAGAAGGGCGAGATGTCCGGTTCATTCCACACCTCGTAGTACCAGGTCGTGATCTCTTCCTCGCCGTACCGCTCGCGCCAGTGGGCTATGAGCGCGCGGATAAGCCCGCTCCACTTGGCGGGATCCTTGGGTGGAGTGATGTTGCCCTTCCACCAGAAGACGGTCTTGTCGCCGCTGGCCAGCTTGGCCGGCATGAAGCTCAGCTCCACAAAGGGGCGAATCTTCATCGCCAGCAGCGCATCGTAAAGCGCATCGATGTACTGGAAGTTGTAAAGCGGATGCCCCGCCGCATCTTCGCTGTATACGCCCATATCGTCGTGCAGCAATCCGTGCATCCGGATGTAGCGGAAGCCGATTTCCCTCTGCACCTCGGCCAGTTGCTGCTGCCAATCGGCGCGCAGCCCTTCATTGGCGCGTCCGGCGCCAATCACCATCAGCGGCACGCGGCTATGTGGCCCGGCAACACGCGAGAGATCAACTGTGATTTCACGCGTGGGCGCCTGCGTCACGCTTTGCGATGCAGCCGCGGCGGCAGCAAAAAACAGACAGAAAATCGAGAGTCGAAAAATCTTCGTGATTTGTAACATTCGTCATATCCTGTGTAAGAAGTTTTTGCGGTTCAAGTAAACCTTATTTCAGACGGCATCTTCTTCATACTATATTCCCGGAAAAACGTTATGTCCCAATCGTCATGTCTTGATCTACACGCCCTGCTGTTCTCATGGATCTTCGATCGCCTCTGGGAAAAGAAAGAACCTGCCAAGGCATCTCTGCGCCGGCCTCCTCCTCGGCGAAAAGCTCACCTCTCCAGCTCTTATCGGCCTCCTCCTACCGCCGGTGCCATAGTCATCGCGCTCGGCTGAATCCATAATCTCAACCCCCTGCATTCCGGTAAACAAAAGCCGGCTTCTGACGCAGTGTGCTAATCTGCAAAGACTGTGAGGTTGACCATGCGTCAGTTTGCACTTCCCCTCTTTCCGGCAGCTGCGTCCCGTTCGCGTTTCGCGGTCATTACCGCGTTGCTTGTTTTCACAACCCTTCCGTTCCTGGCACAGGAGCAGCCGATCCCGGCCGAACTCAGCTTCCTTAACAAAGTCGGCAAGCCGTACCGCATCACCTACGAGCCCTGGACCGAAATGCAGATCCCGGAGGGAAATCGAGGAAGCGGTGGGATCGGCAAGGTGGTGCGCGGAAAACATTGGCAGTTTCCCGTCATCGTTACCGGCGCCACGACGCCGGAAGCCGTCTGGGCCATTATCAAGCCGGCCTTCCTCGCCAACGGCTGGACCGCGGTGCATGAGTGGTCCGCGGGAGGAATCGAGTTGTTTATTCACTACCAGAAAAACGGGGTAGAGGCATGGGCCGAAACCGATACCCAAGGCAACGAACGCGCTTCAGTGGACATCGTTGAGATTGCTCCGATGCCTTTCAAGTTCACGCTGGCGCCGCCATCCGCAACGCCTGAGCCGGTTAACCCAGCTAAGGGCGATTTTCCCTGGCTGGGCCCCCTGCCGGGATCCAAATTCAGTCGCAGCACGCTTGACACCGCGCCTTTCTATGTAGACATCAAGGGCGCCAGCGAGTCGGAACTGGTGGCTTCCAGCTCGATTATCAAGGCATACTATGCACCGCCGGATGGACTTTCGAATTCGCTCTTCCGCATCTCATATCACGACGCTCTGACCGCGGCGGGCTGGACAATCGTCCATGAAAGCATGGGCGCCGATGTAGTCATCTCGGCGCACTTCACGAAGAATGGCCGCAACCTGTGGGCCTCTCTTCACAAGAGCGACACCTACGACATTCGCGTGGCCGACGCCGGTGCCGTGACCAATACTCTGGGCAAAGATCTTGAGACCAACTGTCACGTCGCAATCTATGGCGTCCTCTTCGACTTCAACAAGTCCACACTGCAACCGGCCAGCGATCCGGTGCTGCAGAAGATACTGGATTTGTTGAAGAGGACTCCCGCACTCAAGCTGGAGATTCAGGGACACACGGATAATGTAGGCAACGATGCCTACAATCAGACTCTCTCAGAAGCGCGCGCTAAAGCCGTAGTAACGTGGCTCACACAGAATGGAATAGCCGCAGCCCGGCTTACGGCCAAGGGCTACGGTAAGACCCGGCCGATTGCCGACAACGCCACGGATGCGGGCAGAGCGAAGAATCGCCGTGTTGAGATTGCCGAACCAGGTTGTACGGCTAAGGTGAAGTAGTCAATAGGACACGCTTGGTTACCCACCCTTCGCCGTCTTTTGGCGAAGGGCGGGTAACCAACATCTTTTGATCAGCCCGCCGAAAGCCTATCCAGAGCGTAATCAATGGGCCGGTCCCCTTGCCTCATGGTAGAAGCGAGAGTCTCGCCACCTCATAGCATCCCAAGTTAAGAGCTAAAAGCTAGCAGCTAGAAGCTGTTCCTTGCAGATAATTTCCCTCTCCCGGCGCACAATATAATCAGTCAGCAGAACCGGGTATTACTATTCCCGATTCCCTACTCCCTGTTCCCTGTTCCCTTAGGGAATCGCATGCACGTAGTAGCGAATGCCGTCCGGGAACGCGCCGGGATGGTGCTCGAAGCCGATCCGTGCGTTGACCCGGTTGTAGTTGTGTTCGCCCGCCTGAATCAATTCCGGCCCGTCGTTGTTGAGTGTCGCCAGGGAGCGCTTCGATGGCCGCACAATGGCTATGTGCCCCGGAACGTGCCTGTCCGGGTTCTCATAAACGGCCAGCACCAGCTTGCCCTCGTTGGCCAGCCGTTGCGCCTGGCGCATATCGCTCACCGCGCTCCATCCCGCCTGGCGGCCGTCTTCCGACTGCAGCCATTCGGCCTGCGCATTGGCCAGCAAAACCTGTCCATGCTCCGGCGGACGCAGCAGGTACACGCCCAGCCGCATCGACGCGGCCGCCGCAAATGCGCTGCAATGCGAGTGGTCGGCTGTCTCGTCGGTGCCGGCTTCGCTATCGGGCTCCCCGGTCTCCCAGTTCACGTGATGGCCCGCCAGCCACAGCGTTTCGACATGCATCTCATCCAGCCGTGCCGATAAGCGCTCTCCGGCGCCGGTGATCGGGCCGCAGCAGGAATGCGATTGCCCTTCGGTCGATTCCACCGCCGCCGATCCCGTCGAGAGCGGCAAAAGAAACACCCCTGCCAAAACAAGAGGTAAACGCCAGCTTGTCATAACTCTCCTTCGAACAGCACCTATTCCCTGTTCCCTATTCTTTATCTTCCGTCCCCTGACCACTAGCCATAATGTCGCATAAATTCCTTGAACTTTACGCATAATGACGCATATTCACCCTCCAAAACCACACCCATATCTACGCATAAGAGTCCGCACCGCCCGCCGAAGGCCTCCACTTGGATGGCTAGTCACCGTGCCATAGGGTAGAAGCGAAACTCTCGCAACCCCGACGCATCCCAAGCTAAAAGCTAGTAGCTAGAAGCTAGAAGCTGTCCTTTGCATATAATTACCCTCTCCCGGCGCACAATCATCACAGATGTTGTTCCTCACATCATCGTCCCGGCGCCTCCTCTCCACGCCGCCTTGCAACCGCAAGCCGCCAGAAGAGGCCGAAACCTCGCGTAACTCCTTATCCTGGAAGATTTTGCAGGGAACTCCTTTGTTTTGACGATTTTACAGCGCAACCCTGTCTGTAACCTCAAGAAAACAAGGATTTTGCATCCAAAATATGGGTGGGGGTAGGTGCCCGATCTCCCACCCTGCAAGCAGGTGAAACGCTAAACTGAAGTTATGGAATCCTCTTCCAATTCCGCCAAGCCGCGCCGCATCGTTCTCACCGGCTTCATGGGCTCGGGCAAAACCACGCTCGGCCCGCGCGTTGCCGCGCGCCTGGGCTGGAGCTTTCTAGACGTGGACGACTTGATCGAGGCCGAAGCCGGCGTGACCATCGCCGAAATCTTCGCGCGTCACGGAGAAGCAGCCTTCCGCGAGCGCGAGCGCGCCACCATCGCGCGCCTTGCCGCCGGAGACTCTCTGGTCCTGGCTCTCGGCGGCGGCGCTATCGAGAACGAGGCCACGCGCAATCTTCTACTCGCCGCTCCTGAAACGCTGCTGATCCATTTAGAAGTGGAGTTGGCCACTACGCTCAAGCGCTGCAAGGGAACCGAGCAACTGCGGCCCGTCCTCGCCGACCACGCCAACCTCGCTGCCCGCTACCAGCGCCGTCTGCCGCTCTACCGCATGGCGCACATTTCGATTTCCGTCGACGCGCTCACCCCGGAAGAAGCCGTCAACGCCATCCTCCGCGCCATCGGCTGACCACTTATTCACTTTTTCACTTCTTCACTCGTTCACTGCAGTATCGGAATCCCCGCAATCCGCTTTTGCCACTCCGCTGGTCCGGTCGTGTGAACGCTCGTGCCCTTCGAATCCACGGCCACTGTCACTGGCATATCGCTCACGTCGAACTCGTAGATCGCTTCCATTCCCAGGTCGGCAAAGGCAACCACGTGCGCCCCGTGAATGGCCTTCGACACCAGATAAGCCGCGCCGCCAATCGCAATCAGGTAGACCGCTCCGAACTCCTTGATTGCCTCAATCGCCGCCGCTCCGCGTTCGCTCTTGCCCACCATTCCCAGCAGGCCCGTCTCGGCCAGCATCTGCCGCGTGTACTTGTCCATGCGTGTCGCCGTCGTCGGTCCCGCCGGACCCATAACCTCGTCGCGCACCGGGTCCACCGGCCCAACGTAGTAGATGAACCGCCCGCGAAGATCCACCGGCAGCTTCTCTTTCCGGTCGAGCATCTCCGTCAGTCTCTTATGCGCGGCATCGCGCCCGGTCAGCAGCTTGCCGGTCAGCAGCAGCACTTCGCCCGGCTTCCATGTTGCCGCCTCCTCGCGCGTCACCGTGTCCAGGTTCACCCTCCGCGCCGCCGACACGTCGTAACTCAGCTTCGGCCATGCGTCCAGACTTGGCGGGTCCAGATACTTGGGCCCCGAACCGTCCAGCACAAAGTGCGCGTGCCGCGTCGCCGCGCAGTTGGGAATCATGGCCACCGGAAGATTGGCCGCGTGGGCCGGATAATCCAGCACCTTCACGTCCAGCACTGTCGTTAGCCCGCCCAGCCCCTGCGCGCCAATCCCCAGCCGGTTTACCTTGTCGTAGAGCTCCAGCCGCAGCTCCTCCGCGCGCGTTTTGGCTCCGCGCGCCTTCAACTCCTGAATGTTGATCGGCTCCATCAGCGACTGCTTGGCCAGCAGCATGGCCTTCTCCGCTGTTCCGCCAATCCCGATCCCCAGCATCCCCGGCGGACACCATCCGGCTCCCATCGTCGGCACCGTCTTCAGCACCCAATCGACAACGGAATCGCCGGGGTCCAGCATGACGAACTTGGCCTTTGCCTCCGAACCCCCGCCCTTGGCCGCCACCGTCACTTCAACCGTCGCGCCCTTCACCAGCTCCACATTCACAACCGCCGGAGTATTGTCCTTGGTATTCTTGCGTGCCCCTGCCGGATCGGCCAGAATCGAGGCTCGCAGCTTGTTGTCCGGGTCCAGATACGCTCGCCGCACACCCTCGTTGACCATCTCCTGGAGATCGAGCAAAGGGCTGCCGTCCGCAGGACGCTCAAAGCGCGTGTCCATCCCGACTTTGAGAAACGCGTTTACTATCCCCGTGTCCTGGCAGATAGGCCTGTGCCCCTCGGCGCACATCCGGCTGTTTATGAGAATCTGCGCCATCGCGTCCTTGGCCGCAGGCGACTTCTCCCGCTCATACGCCTTTGCCAGGCTGGTGATGTAATCCACCGGGTGGTAGTAGCTGATGTACTGCAGCGCCGCCGCAACGCTTGAAATAAAATCTTCCTGCCGGATGATGGACATGGGGAACTCCTCAGAACTCAGACACTTTTAGGGTAAAGGATACGGGGCAGCCGGTGTCATTGATCACTGGATGGGAAACAGAGGCACTAAGGGACCGGAGTCTCAATCGCCTCTCTTCTTACCGCTTAGCCACACCGCCATCGGCTCGGGCGACAGTATAGCCTTAGTTGCCATTTCGCGAATGTTTCCTTTCATCGGGCCATTGTTGGGTTCGAATAAAGCTGTGAAATGCCCGTGGGAACCAGTCGGGTGCGGGATTCCGATCACGGCACGTTTAGGGACGAGATATGCGAGGGCTCGGTATGCCTCCCATCCGAAGCCAAGTACTGGCCACTTGTCACGCATCAACTCAAGCTCGTGCCGAAGAAATCGATGGTAACAATGCCGAAGGGTTTGGAGGCACGGCGGTTGATTCTTCAAACTTAGTTTGTTCTCACATTTCGCCAAGTCAGACCAGATGATTGGGCCTGTCAGACCGATGGCATCAATGATGCGCCGTGATTTGGAATAATATGGAATCTTTGAATTATTTTCATGCCAATATTCCTTGACAGTACGGTATGAAATGCCATGTTTAATGTAGAAAGTCCGCTCGAAAGCTTTCGATGGTCCGGGGTTCAGGCCAACAGCCAAACAGCCTCTCCCCTTCGCATTCGGACGTTCAAGAATCATACAGCGAGGCAAAATGCCTTTCCTCTGGTTACATACAATGTCAGCGCAGCCATCGGAACAATTCACTAATTCTTTGCCAAGTTGGTCGAGATCAATTTCAATCGTAGCCATAGCCAACACCATAGTTCGGTAGGTTGAGCTGCGTCTAGTACCGTGACCTCGAAATATTGTAATTGCTGAAATGTAGCGCCGGCCTCCTGGCCGGCTGTAGTGCGGGCGTCCACGCCCGCGCTTGTCCATGATTAATTACTAATTCATGTGGTCAAAACACTAGGAGGTGTATTTTCAACCCGGCCGCCCGCAAATCCATCTGCCCAAAACCATCGCCCTTCCACAGCACCGGTTCCCGCTTCTCCCGTGCCAGCGCATAAGTGAAGTAGTCGTCTGGGAAACCACAACATTTCACTTCCCCTTTTGCAGATAATTACCCTCAACCGGCGCACAATCAAAGCAATCAGAAGGCAATGCCGCTCCCGATCTTTGACAACTGAATCACTGCCCCCCCTGTCCACTGACCACTGAAAACAGCATCTTTTCGCCTCCGTCGCTTTCGCAACCAACTCATAAACCATGATTGAGCTCCACTGCTGGCGCAAAATGCAACAAAAGTTTACCCCATTTTCGCCCTTTGGACCAAAAACCGAAACTCTATAACCATCATGGATTCAACAACATAACTAATCCGTAAGGGCGAACAAATGACATACATAAGACGAAATCCAAGCGCGGGAATTCTCGCCGGATGGGCCGGATAACGCTCGTCAAGAACTAAGCAATCCGTCCTGAAATCAACAACATAACCAATATGTATGGGCAAACAAAGAGCGAAATCAGGGCGCGGGAATTCGTCCAGCAGGTGGTCCAATCTTCACGGTATAGGGCGCTGTGCCCCGTTCATTGCGGCTTGTTCGCGATGAGCGGGCGGATTGCCCATCGCCGCCCGCAAATCCATCTGCCCCAAACCCTCGCCCTCCCACAGCACCGGCTCCCGCTTCTCCCGTGCCAGAGCACAGGTAAAGTAGTCTCGCGGGAAACTACGAATCCCAGGCGGACCAATAGATCAGCTGCCTGGTAGCCGTTCAAGTACCGTCGCGTGAGCGTTTGGGTGCGTCCCCGGCGAAGGTTGGCGTCATGCGTGGAGGGAGCGGCAGACTCCGGACCACTTGTTCACGGTATGCTGCCAAGTCGTCTGTCACTGTGCATTACCCTTTTGGCGTAAAAACAGGGCGATGAAAAAGGCGGTCAGCGCCAGATATAAGAGCATAAGGGCGATACTCTTCGCTAGAAACGTATAGCTGAATTCGACATCGTGAATGTACGCGAATACAAAGTCCTTCACGTAGATGATAAAGACGAGAAAGGAAGTGATGCCGGCAGACAGAGTGGAGATGCGCAGAAAATTCATGGAATCCCTCTTTTACGCAGTTCTTCGGAAAAGTGAACTATAACCGGGCCGGATGGCGCTGTCAACGAAGCAGTTCCGGCGCAGAAGAGCAATACATAGTATTGGGCTTTTGAACCCCAGCCCTAATGCCCTAATCTAGATCGATGAACGACTCCACGCCGGAAACGCCTTCAACAGAGCACAGCATCTTTGAGCTACTGGTAGTGGGCGCCGGACCCACCGGTCTGGCCTGCGCCATTGAGGCTCAGAAGGTCGGCCTGAGCGCCGTGATCGTGGACAAGGGATGCGTCTGTAACTCGCTCTTCCACTACCCCGCGCACATGACTTTCTTCACCACCCCGGAGTTACTGGAAATAGGCGGCATCCCGTTTCCCAGCCCCCACACTAAGCCCAATCGCAATGAAGCACTGCAATACTACCGGCGTGTGGCGGACCTGTATAAGCTGGATATTCGCCAGTACCATCGCGTGGAGCGGGTTGGAGGCCGCGACGGCGCCTTCAACGTGCAAACGATCGACCGCTTCGGCCGCCCCGGCTCGATTCACGCCCGAAAGCTGGTCATCGCCACCGGCTACTACGACCTGCCCAACTACATGCACATTCCCGGTGAGAACCTGAGCAAGGTCCATCACTACTACTTTGATCCACATCCCTTCTTCGGCACGGATGTGCTGGTTGTAGGCGGCAAGAATTCGGCAGCCATCGCCGCGCTCGAGCTGTGGCGCGGAGGCGCGCGGGTCACCATGGTCCATCGCGATGCAGAGATCGATCTCGGGGTGAAGTATTGGATCAGACCCGACATCGAAAAACGCATCCAGGATGGGCAGATTGATGCCTATTTCAGCTCCAGGCTGGTTGAAATCACGCCGGACACCGTCGTCATCGAGACGCCTGAGGGCCGGAAAACCCTCAAGAACGACTTTGTCTTCGCCATGACCGGCTACCATCCGGACTACCAATTCCTGGAGTCTATGGGCATTCATTTACAGGGAGAGGAACGCCGCCCTATGTGCAATCCAGAGACCCTGGAGAGCAATGTTCCGGGCATCTACCTGGCGGGTGTGATAGTGGCCGGCTCGCGCACCAACGAAATATTTATAGAAAATGGCCGTTTCCATGGACGGCTGATTGCCGCCGCGCTCGTGGCAAAGTGAAGGCTATATGCTGATGGTTTCAGTACAGTTTCAGGTTTGGCGGCGTGGCCGCATCGAGCAGATCGAAACGCGTCGGCTGGCTGATTGGCGTGTGGGCTTTGCAATGCGGCTTTAGTGGCGTGGGAGCCGCGTAGGAGCGGGTCACATGCAGCCGGTCCATGACAACGTAACGGGTGCGCAGACCCTCCACGGTGGCGGGCAATTGGGCGGGGAGGCGATTGCGGTCCACATAGATAATCAATGCCGCCTCGCGCGGGTTGTCCAGACTCTGCCCCACACCCACGCCGAAAAACGACGGGTTCTGCTGCATTAAATTGGCGGCTACTTGATTCTTGACGGTCACAGCCTGCGCCAGCACAGGTGACGGCACCGAGACAGCGCCTGTCTCGAACGGATTCTGCGGCGCCGAGCCATAAGCCACTGCGCGAGCCGTAGTGGAAATCACGATGGTGCGCACACCGTCGACCGTAGTAGGCACGCTAACCGTCCTGCTCTCGTCGGTGTAGAGAATAACCGCTGCCTCGCCGGGGTGGTCGCTGCTCTTGCCGGTGGCCACTCCCAAAATTCCTGTCGCCGAACTTATCAGCATCCGAGCCTGTCCGATGGCCTGCTGTGCGCGTGTTGTTTCTGTATCGCTGAGCGTGCGGGCTTGCGCCGAGGGGATAGTGTTGTCGCCGTAGTTCAGGCAACTGACTAAATGATCGGCCGCGCCCACGAAGGTATAACTCACGCCGAATTGCGCGCCTAACTCGGCAAGCACGTCTGTCGCCGGATTGGCCACGCCCTGGCTCACGCCGGATAGATCTGTTCCGCCTGCGAAATAAAGGCCTACAGGCTCGGCGTTTGCCGCATCTACCACCAGCGCGCCCGAGTCGCCCGCGTCGCTGAACTGGTTGCCGCTCAGCCCCAGTTGATGGGTGAAGGTTTTGGTCAAGTAGGGCCGGGTCTCCGCGCAGTCCAGGTAATAATCCACCGTCACGTCGAGATCGACTGACGAGATGCCGCCACAGGTCAGTCCCGTCGTCCGCCCGCTTTTGGCCACGGTCATATCGAGAGTTGCCGTCTCGCCCCGCCCGCCGGTTGAGCTGATGCCGGGAGGAGCAGCGGCCAAAGTGCCGTCTGTCTGTCTGCTGCCCAGCTCCAGAATGTTGCCGCCGGGGTCAACGGCGCGCGAGGTAACTTGAGCAATTGCTGCGTCCGCATTGGTCTGTTTTGAGCGGAGCGGCAGCCAGCCGGAGAGAGACGCTACCGGTTGAACGCCCGAGCCCTCTCCCAACGGGGTGCAGTTGTTGTCGATCAATCCCGGCTGGATGATGGTGTCGCCCACGCTGGCGTGATCGCTATTGGCCAGTACGTGGTTGTTGCTCAGGATATAGGGCCGCTTGCCGGCATCTTCAATGAGCGCTCCCAGGGTGCCGCTGCAGCAGTCCACAATCTGGTTGCCACGCGTGTCGTAGTCGTTGTTATTACCGCCCGAGCTGCCCATCAGAACCGACGCGGAAGGTTGAGCCTGATGCGATGCTGGATTACTGGTCACTCCGGCCGAGTTCACCAGTACTACGGCTGCGGCCCTTGACCCAGGACCGTAGGAAGCCCCATCCACCGTGGCCACTACGTAGGTTGCGCCAGTAGATTGCACTGATGTCGGTGCAGAATAGGTGACCGAGCAGGAGGTGAAGCTCTGGCTGTCACGTTGGCAACTCATTGAGCCCAGCGAACCCTGTCCACCACCCTGGCCGTTGGCAGTGCCAGCCAACTCGAAGTGGATGCCGGTCGAGCCGCCCGCCTCAGCCAGAATGCCGGTAACAGTTACCGTGCCATTTGCGCCCAGGGCCGCATTCTCCGGCGTCAGCGGCTGCAGGAATCCCGGTGTAACAGTCAACACGGAGTAGGCCCGCAGGCTGGGATTCGCAGCCAGAGTCGCGGTTACCACCACCACAACTCGGTCGGCGGTCAGGTAGCCGGGCGGCGTGTACTGGCCGCTTTGGTTGATGCTCCCCGGCCCGCTGACCGCATCCCCGCCGGAGACTGACCAGACTACCTCCGTAGAATTGCCACCCGGCAATGTGGCCGTGAACTGCTGGACTGAGCTGCCCTGCAAATTGACTGCGTTGCAGCCAGTGCAGTTGGTATCGATGGAGCCGGTGCGGGGAGTTATGGAAAAAGCTGAAATTGCGGGAGTTGTCGTGACCAGGCTGTTACCGCACCCGGCCAGAACAAGCAGCGCCGGAGCCAGTAGTAGCGGAAAATTCCTGAAGAACAGCCGCATGGTCACAATCCCTGTATCGAACCTCTATTCTATCGACTTTATCAAAGGCAAAAGTGAAGCAAGCCTCTGGCCACACTCAACCAAGACAGCGCAGCGCAAAATAGAAACCTTTAATTTATGTCAGCACTCTTCCAAGAAATCCTTTTAGCCCCCAACGTCCCAGCACCGTGGTGAAGAAGACGAGCGCCAACAGAATCGCCCACCAGGGCATGTGCGCAACGCCGGGAGTGACAGCGGCGCGCAAACCCTCACTCATGTAGACGATGGGATTGAAGAGAACGCCATATTGCAGCCAGGGAATCTTGTTCAACCAGGCCCATGGGTAGTAGACACAGCCCAGAAAGGTGATGGGCACAACGATGATGGAGAAAACCAGGCCGATCTGCCTGGGATTGACCTTGGAACCGATGACCAGGCCCAGGTTGCCGGCCAGCAGACTGGCCAGCAGCAAAACCAGCGCGAAGAAAAACCAGTTGTGCACGTCGGCGCGCACCGGCGCGGCGGGAATGTAGTAGGCCATGGGAATGACCAGCAGGGCAGCGATCATGCTCTGCATGGCGCTGAAGCAGACCTTTTCCAGAGCTACGCCCCACAGCGGCAACGGGCACATGACGCGGTCGTCGATCTCGCGGGTAATGCCGAATTCGCTGGAGAGCGGCAGGGCCACGGCGGCGATTCCCGAGAACATGATGGCCACGGCCATCAAGCCGGGCAACAGAATGGTGCCAAAGTCCACTCCGCCGGCTACGGCCATGGGGTTGCCCCCGCCCATGCGCGGCAGGATAAAGGTAAACACGAAGAGAAACAGCAGCGGCTGCATTCCTACACGCAGGAGAAAGGGAATAAACTCGCGCGACAGCACGCGCAGGTCGCGCAGAAAGAGGCCGAGGAAGGACTTGAAAAAGATTTTGGGTTGGAGCTCGAAGTTACTCACGCAAATCCCTCCCGGTAAGTTCGATAAATACGGTTTCCAGGCTCGGCTCGGTTATCTGCAGGTCGCGCAGGCCGTGGCCGGTGGCGGCTTGCACCAGATCCGGCAGCAGGCCATCGGAGCTGGCCGCGATGACTCGCAGACCCTCGGTAGTGATTTCTGCGCTGGTCACGTCGGAGCGCAGGTTGAGACGGGCCACCAGCGGCTCCAGCCCTTCATGCGACTTGAGTTTCAAGTCGAAGATGGTATGCGCGCCGAGGGTGGATTTGAGCTTCTCCGGCGAGCCGAGGGCCAGCACGCGGCCATAATCGATGATGGCCAGCCTGTCACTGAGCGAATCAGCCTCCTCCATGTAATGCGTGGTCAGCAGAACTGTGATTCCTTCCTTGTGCAGCTCCTGAACAGCCGACCACATGGCCATGCGGCTCTGCGGATCGAGGCCGGCGGAAGGCTCATCGAGAAACAGAACGGTTGGCCGGTGAGCAATAGCGCGGGCAATCTGCACACGCTGCGCAAGCCCCCCGGAGAGCTGCGTCGGATAGACGTCTTTGCGCTCGGAGAGCATGAATTGGGTCAGCAATTCCAGCGATCGCGCTCGGGCTTGCGAGTGCGAAAAGCCGAAGTAACGACAGTGATAGTAGATGTTCTCGTAGACGGTTATGGAACGGTCCAGCGTGTTGAACTGCGGCACCACGCCGATGAGCCGCCGCGTGTGGGCCGGTTGCTGGACGACGTCGATGCCAGCAATGCGGACAGTGCCGCTGGTGGGCAATGTGCGGGTTGTGGCAATGGAGATGGTGGTCGTCTTGCCGGCCCCATTCGGGCCCAAGAGGCCAAAGATCTCGCCCTGCTGCAGCTCCAGATCGATGCCATCGAGAGCCACAACGCGGTGCTTCGACTCGTAAATCTTGGTAAGTTTTTCAATTTCAACAATCAAGAGGTTCACCGGGGCGGGAAGGGAAGTGTGTACGTATTCCAGACTATCGCATCAGACTGTCCCGCTGGCGACAGCGTCACTAAAAACATGCTTTGCCCGGTAGGTGGTTGCGGGGACGATCCTGCGGGTTCCAGCAAAGGCGGCTGTAGATGGATATATACCGCTGCTACCGGTAACACACCCGGTTCCACACCCTGCACAGAAAAGTAGTTTCCGTGTAACATAGTGTCAATCCTCGTTCTTCTCCTCCCCCCACGAGGACTCATGCCGGCAGACCGGGCGACACATTGAGAGAAGCCCGGCAGAGGGTGAATAATGTTTCATAAGGTCCGGCCTGAACGATCATGGCAAGAATCGGGCCGGCCAATGGCGGCTAACCTTCAGTTTGAGTGGCGGGGATGGCATTCCACTGGAGGCTTGTGGAGTTTCTGCACGGATTTGCGCTGAATTGTAAAGCGCGAGTTCTGTTTTGTAAGTGAGGTTCAGGTATGAGTGACATACCGGTCTCAGGGCAGCCAACCATCCTGTTTGCCGAGGAGTGCGACCGCGGAATCCTGCGCGAAGAGAACCAGGACTCCGTCCTTCATGTGCGCGTCGCCCTGGGTGATCTGATGATGGTCGCTGACGGCATAGGCGGTTATGCCGGAGGTGCCACCGCATCGCGGATGGTGGTGGAGACTTTTTATACGCACCTGGCTTCCCTGCCACATGACTACCCGGTCGACAATGCCATTCGCGGCGCCGCGGCGCGCGCCAATGCGCAGATCATTGCGGCGGCCAGCGTGCCCGGCTCGCCCTTCCATCACATGGGTTCCACGGTGGTGGTGGCCGTGGTGCAACAGCGAGCAGACGGAATTTGCGCCTGGATTGGCCACATCGGCGACAGCCGTGCTTACCTGCTGCGTGCCGGCCGTCTGTACCGCCTCACCACAGATCACTCGGCCGTGCAGGCGCTGCTCAGCCGCAACTTGATCACGCCGGAAGAGGCTAAAAACCATCCCGACTCCTCGGTGTTGACGCGCAGCCTGGGTCATCAACCAGAGGTAGAGATTGACATCGAGGAGCATCCGTTGGCGCTCGGCGATACGCTACTGCTGTGTTCTGACGGCTTGTGGGGATTCGTCTCCGAGCTTGATATCCAGAAGATGGTGGACTCTCCCGGTCTGATGTTGGAATCGTCCGCTCACGGCCTGCTCGAGCTGGCACTGACAGCAGGTGGTAATGACAACATCGGCATCGAAATGGCGCGCATTGTGGGACTTCCCAAAGTTGCCCCTCCTTCTCCACACTCCCAACACATCAGCCACCACACCGTTCTCTGGATAGTTCTGACGGTGTTCGTAATGGCTTTCGCCGGCTTCTGCGTGATAGCTTATTATGCCTTGTGGCACTACAAATAGTGTGCCAGGAACTGACATAACCGGGTTGGCTGATTGATTCTGCGCATCTTTACACCCGCAGCGCCAACAGATTCCCGCCCAGGAGACCTCCACATGAAAGAAGTTGTGATTGTTTCAGCAGTGCGCACCGCAGTGGGCCGGTTTCAAGGTTCGCTGCAGAGCTTTTCCGCTCCTCGGCTGGGGGCGCTGGTGGTGCGCGAGGCGGTTCGCCGCTCCGGCATTGAATCCGCTGAGAGCGCCGGCGGCATTTCACAAATCGACGAGTGCATCATGGGATGCGTTCTACAGGCCGGCCTGGGACAGAATCCAGCGCGCCAGGCTGCTCTCTACGGAGGATTGCAGAACCAGGTCGCCGCGCTGACCATCAACAAGGTTTGCGGCTCGAGCTTGAAGGCTGTGGCTTTGGCCGCGCAGGCCATCCAGACGGATAACGCCGGGGTGGTGGTTGCCGGCGGCATGGAGTCGATGACCAACGCGCCTTATCTGCTGCCCCAGGCCCGCTCTGGCTATCGCCTGGGAAATGGCACGCTGGTGGACGTTATGATCCAGGATGGCCTCTGGGAGGCCTATAACAACTTCCACATGGGCGTGGGCGCGGAGAAGATTGCGGCCCGTTTCGGCATCAGCCGCGAGGAACAGAACACTTTCGCGGCCGAGTCGCACCGCCGCGCTGCGACGGCCACAGCGCAGGGTTTCTTCCGCGGCGAGATTATGCCTGTCGAGATTCCGCCGGCAAAAAAAGGCGCTGCCACAACGATTTTTGACACCGACGAGACGATTCGCCCCGAGACGACCATCGAAATCCTATCCCGGCTCAAGCCGGCCTTTCAGGATGGCGGTACGGTAACTGCCGGCAACGCCCCCGGTGTGAGCGACGGCGCAGCTGCACTGGTGGTCACCAGCGCTGAACGGGCGCGCGAACTGGGCCTCGCGCCGATGGCCGTGATTCGCGCCCAGGCCACCAGCGGAGGAGAGCCGGAGTGGTTTGGCCTGGCGCCCATCGAAGCCGTACGCAAAGTGGCGGCAAAGGCCGGCTGGCCGCTGGACAGCGTGGATTTATTCGAGCTGAACGAGGCCTTCAGTGTTCAAGCGATGGTGGTGAATCGCGAACTGGGCCTTAATCCGGCCAAGGTCAACGTGCAGGGCGGCGCAGTGGCTATCGGCCACCCCATTGGGGCCAGCGGAGCACGCGTGCTGGTCACACTGCTTTACGCGATGAAGCGGCTCGGCAAGAGCAAGGGCATCGCAGCTCTATGCCTGGGCGGAGGAAACGCAGTGGCCATGGCCGTCGAGCGTGTCTGAAGTTACAGCAGTGCCAGACCGTATTCCATCGGAATGACAATGCCGGTGACATTGGCAAATCGCGCTGCGCGCTCCACTGCCAACGGACCTTGCGGGGACACCTTTACCAGCAGCTCGGCATAATCCTTGAAATGCTGATCGGTGCGGAAGAGCTGGCGGGAGCGAATCCCGAAGCGCTCCATGGCCTGCGTGCTGCGAACCACTTTGTCTTCCTCGGCGCCCAGATAAGCCCACTCTGAGCCCGGTAAATGGTCGTAGACGACGATATCCGGCGCCAGGGACTTGGCGTGCACAAGCGCTTTATCCGGGTCGGTCATCTCGTGCAGGCAAAACTCGAAGTACACGACGTCGCCCCGAGAGATCACGTCGAAGAAATCGGACTGAACTATCTCCACTACACTTTCCAGATGCCGGGCCTCGACTTGCTGCCTTAGTTGTTGAACAGCCTCTGCGTTCTGGTCGATGGCGATAGTTTTCTTTGGAATGCGCCCCATATCGAGTAGTTGCTTCGTGCCTGCTCCAACGAATACGACCACTTTGCCAGCGAAGTTGTAGAAATGATCGAGCTCTCGCGCCATCTGGTCGTAATCCGCCGCCATGCGCACCTCCTGTACATTCCACTTCAATCGCAGACTGTCATGCCTTCAGGAAAAACCAACGCCGACGCGTCCTCCGGCGCAGCGACCGGCTCTAAGCCGCTCGCCAGCTGGGCCGTGAAGAACGCATCCACCTGGGTCAGCACCTCGGCCCCGGTCCGCGAGTGGTAGATGGCAGCCCTTAGTTTGGCTCCGCCGGCCACGCCGTGGGTAAACCAGGTGGCAAACTGCTTCATCTTGCCGGAGGTTTCGCCGAGCCGCGCAGCCTTGGGCAGATCCATGGTAGCTTCGGCCTCGTCCAGCAACATTTGATAATAAGCGCGAATCATGCGATAGCGGTCTTCCATCGTGGGTTTTTCATATGTGCCAGTGGCCGTGTACTGCGCGATCTGCCGGAAGATCCACGGGTTCGAAGGCGCTGCCCGGCCAATCATCACCGCATCGCAGCCGGTTTGGGCCACCATGGCCACCGCGGCTTCCGGACTATGAACGTCGCCGTTGCCGATGACCGGAATGCTCACCGCCTGCTTGACCAGTGCAATCCACTCCCAGCGCGCCTGGCCGCTGTAGCCCTGCTCTCGTGTCCGGGCGTGCACAGCCACGGCGTTCAGCCCTTCGGCCTCGGCCATCCGCGCCAGCTCCAGGCAAACAATCTCGTTGTCGTTCCAGCCCAGGCGGAACTTCACGGTAAAAGGAATCGTGACCGCCTTGCGCACCGCGCGGAAAACCTCTCCAATGCGCGGCAGGTCGCGCAACAGGCCCGAGCCGCCATTCGAGCCGACCACCTTTTTGGCCGGGCAGCCAAGGTTCAAGTCCACCAGGTCGAAGCCAGTCTCTTCGACAATGCGCGCCGCCTCGGCCAGCGTCTCGGGATTGGCCCCGAAGAGCTGCGCGCCGATGGGATGCTCGTCGTCGTAGAAGGTCAGATAGCGCCGGCGCTTGGTCTCCCGCATCCGGGCGAGGCCGTCGGCTGAGGTGAACTCGGTCATCAGTAGACCGCAGCCGCTTTGCAGATTGCTCAGGGCGGCGTCAATGTCTGAGCCGGACGAAGTTGCATCGGGAGCTGCGGCAGCCGAGAACAAGCTGGCATGGCGAATGAAGCGGCGGAAGACCGTGTCCGTGACTCCCGCCATGGGAGCCAGCACCGTGGCCGGTGCCACCACCACCAAACCAAGGCGCACTTCGGCAGGCACGCGCGCCTCGGCGGGCATGGCGTACTCCCTGGGATTGTCCCAGTTCTTTTTCACGGTAAAGCCTTTGCCAGTCATGCAAGCCTCTTGACTTCCAGCCTTATGACATTCCGGGACTTCTTAACCCGGATGACGGCGATATCAACCAAAAGATGCGCCGAAGTTCACAGTTTCACAGTTACACAGGAAACAGGGGGGGAGGGGGGTAGCTTTCCCGTTCCTCGCGCCTGCGTTTCCACATGAACCTCCAATTGCATTGTGCTCCATTTAACTGAAATTATCTGCAAACCGGATGCGAATCCGTAAGCAGCAGAGAAAATATCCTATTATCAGCCGTTTCCGGGTACGGAAGTGATGAAACCGCCTAAGAAACAGTTGGCGGAACGAAGTTGGGCCTCCGCCTTGGCGGAGGCCCAATTGTACCTTCCGGTTGCCAGAATGCAGTTACTTGGCTGCTGCTTCCTTGGCTCCGTCGGACTTGGCAAACTTGCGGCGGAAGCGCTCCACGCGGCCAGCCGTATCTACCAATCGCTGCTTGCCGGTAAAGAACGGGTGGCAAACCGAGCAGATTTCCAAGTGTATGTCGCCCTTGTGGGTCGAACGGGTCTCAAAAGTGTTTCCGCAGGCGCACTTCACGCGCACTGTGGCGTAGTTGGGATGAATCTTTTCCTTGGGCATTTTTACCGACAAACCTTTCCTGCAATGTCTCTATTGTAGGGGGATTGGGGTATTTGCGCAATCTGCACACGCCGCCGAATGCACTACAATTCACAGCATGAAATTGCGTTTCTTGGTGCTTGCCCTCTTCGTCGTCTCCACACTTGCCCCAGCCCAGTCCACGCCACAGCGACATTTTGGCCCCGAGCTGACCTTCACACCGGAAAAACACGACAACTGGCCGGACGAACGGATTCGCCCTGTTGCACTGCCTGATGGCCGGCTCCTGCTGAGCCGCTTTGGCACTGTGTACATGCTCGACGCTTCTGGGAAACAGCTCTGGAAGTATGTTATCGACGGAGAAACGCTGACCTCCGAGCCTGCCTATAACGCAGAAACCAACGAAATCGGAGTTGTCGGCTACGACCTGCTCTTTGTTCGTCTGGACGCCGCGACCGGGGAAGAGAAATGGAGGGCCAAAACGGTGGGCGGTGGCGTTTTCATCAGTGTGGCCGCTTATGGTCGCGGTTTCCTTGTCGTGGTGGATATGACCGCATACCGCGAAAAAGCCAAGGAATTCGATCCGCACATGAAGGGTACGGATCCTGATAGGTTGGAATATTGGGGCCAGACGGAAGATGACGGATGGATTGCGGATTTTCCCATCGGTGCCCAACTCCTGGTCAATGGCAAATACATCTATTGCGTCCGGCGCACACGTGACGTGGTGCATCTGCGCGAACTCCAGCCAACGTCTGGACAAAAGCGATAGGCTGATCGGTATCTACTTCAGCGCCTTTTCGATCCCCGCCTCCACCAGCGGCGTCATCACCGTATATACGGTTGGCCGCTTTCGCCAATTCCACCAGAAGACATACGCCACAGGCAGCATGACCACTGCCAGGCACAGGCCGTACTCGAAGGTAAGGTATGAGGTCGTGGGATTCTCCCGAGTCAGGGCCTGAAAGCTGGCGACAAAGGCGTTGCTCGCCGCGTGAAGAAGAGTGGACGGCCACACGCTCCCGGATCGAAGCCTTAGCCACGAGTGGACGAAGCTGATGGCCACGACGGTGATCGTGAAGCAGGTCAGCGCATACCAGACTGGAACTCCCGGCCGGTAGAGAGGGAAAACGGCGATGACGACCGGGAAATGCCAGATCGACCAAATCAGGCCGGTCGCCAAGCTCGCATTCGTGAATCCCATCAGCGAGTGGAGCCGTGGGAGCAGAAAGCCTCTCCAACCGAGCTCCTCGCCCAGGCTCCCGATCATCCCCAGGAGAGGCTGAGCTAACACCAGTAAAGCCAACCCAATATAACCGGCTGCGCCGGCCGGTAGTCCCAGTTTCACGACCGATTCCTGAATCGCCTGCGGGCGAAAGGCGTTACATCCGAGCCAAACCGGCAGGTACGCGCCGAGGCAGAATGCGATGGGCAAAGCATAGGCGAGCAGATAATACCGAAGGCTGCCCCATCCCCATCCGAGTCCCCGCAAGCTGCGGCGAGTAAGCAACTGAGCGGCCATTGCCGCTACGCCCGGGCACCACATGAATGCGAGCGAATACGCACCCCATTGCTGGCGAGCATCAGGCCGAAGGTAGAGCAATCCATAGAGCACGCTGCTGAGCAGGAATGCAACGGCGAGAAACAATCCAACTTCTCTTTTCAAGGAAGGAGCCGATTTTGCCATCTCTTTGCCACTTGGATGTGGGAATTTCTTTCCGGCGATACGAGGATTCGGAGAGTTTTGTTCCGCGCTCCAAGGAAACGATCCGAATCCTTGCAGGTTTCTGCCGTGTGTTCCGGTTTGAGGGGACAGGTCGCGCCGCCACTTCCCTACTGCGCCAGCGCCTTTTCGATCCCCGCCTCCACCAGCGGCGTCATCACCGCGTATCCGGCCGGCAGCGGGTGCACCCCGTCTCTGCTCAGCATTGCGGGCAGCCCATCGCGCTCGTCCTTCATCGCCGTGTGGAAGTCCACATAGACGTGGCCTTTCTCCGCCGCGTAGGCCTTCATCCAGGCGTTGATAGCCACAATCTTGGGCGCCGGCGCTAGTCCTCGCATCCACGAGTAATCGAAGGCCGGCAGAATCGAGCAAAGCACCACGCGGATATGGTTGGCTGTCGCCAGGTCCGCCATCGAGGCCAGGTTGTCTTCAATTTGTTCGAGCGTCTCCGGTCCGGTATTGCCGGCGATGTCGTTGGTCCCGGCCAGGATCACCACCACCTTCGGTTTCAGAGCAATTACGTCCTGCCTGAAGCGCACCAGCATCTGCGGCGTGGTCTGCCCGCTGATGCCCCGGTTGATATAAGGTTTACCCAGGAACGAGCCCTGCGGACCGGTAAAATGCCAGCCCTCGGTAATCGAATCGCCCATGAAGACCACGCGGTTCTCGCCCTCGGCCGGCGGCGTCAGGGCGGCGTCAGCCTCCTTGAACTTCCCCAGCCACCCGAAGTCCACCTTCAACAATTCATCGTGCTTTCTCCAGTAATCGTTGTCCGGATGAGGCGCGGGGGGTGCCGTTGCAGGGGCAGGCGCGGCAGCCACGGGCACGGCCTGTGCGGGCGCTGGAACCTGGGTCTCCGGCTTGCTTCCCGGCTCCTGGCCCCGTATCCCGGCTGGGATGAGCAGGCAACAAAGGGCAATGGCGGCAAAAACACTGCGTAACACAATTCGATTCACGGCTGGGTCTCCATCCTTCATTCGTTGTAAACCGCTTCTTTGCAAGCGAATCTGATTGTAGGCAAAGGAGCACGAACCTGGCCATGGCTTTTTCCACATTCTGTCCCCAAACCTCCACCGCAGCACATGCGCCCCGCTTGCGCTAGGCTTGAATTCAGATGAGTGCATGCAAGATCTGCGATGGGTTGGGGCTGGTGCGGGTGGTCAACGCGCAGGGCCACTGGGTTTCGCGCGCCTGTGAATGCCAGGAGATGGAGCGCGAGGAGCGCCGCCTGGCCGCAGCGCTCATCCCCGAGCGCTACCGCCAATACACCCTGGACGGATTCCAGCCTGCATTTCGCGGCGCCGATACCTCGCTCAGCCGCGCGCTCTTGACCGCTCGCAAATTCGTCGAAGCCTATCCGGTAGATACCGCGGGCAAGGGACTGCTCTTTACCGGCTCCATCGGCGTGGGGAAGACCCACCTGGCCGTGGGCGTGCTGCGCCGGCTGGTGGTTGAGCGGGGCGTTAACGGCCTCTTCTGTGACTATCGCGAGCTGCTCAAGAGCATCCAGAACAGTTACAACCCGCAGGTGCAGACCACGGAACTGGAACTGCTCCAGCCGGTCTTTGCCGCAGAGGTGCTGGTGCTGGACGACCTGGGCGCGCAAAAGCCCAACGAGTGGGTATGGGATACGGTGGCGCTGATTTTGAATACCCGCTACAACGACAAGCAGACCACCATCATTACTACAAATTATCCTGACCTGCCGGCAGGCGCCGGTTTCAAAGCCGATGAGAAGGGCAACAAGCCCGCCAAGAACGAAGACACGCTGGGCGACCGCATCGGCGACCGCATGAGGTCGCGGCTGGCCGAGATGTGCGTTCGAGTAGAGATGGTGGGCGAAGACTTCCGCCAGACAGTCAAGCGCGCCAGATTTGGGTGAGTCAAACTTTAGAGAAGTTGTATTGTTTCGATACAATCAGTGCGAAAATCGAGGCTATTAGCAGGAAAACTGTAGCGTTTCAGGGCAGATTGTCGCGTTTTGATACAGTCGCTGCGAAAAGACTTTATACGCAGGAAAGTGCGTGCCGGGTCGAGTTTATAACCTCGCAGCCGCACTTTATAGCAGATAGCTCCAGGCCTCAAAAGATCCAAAGGGTCCCAAACACCAGCAGAATTGCTATAACTGTGACACCCTGGTATACAAGGTCCTCTGCCTGCCGTGAGCTTCTAGGCTCACTGGTGGGCGCTGCCATGGAGATGGATGCATCTGGGGAATAGTTCTGCATCGCTGGCCTGCCTTTCAATGCCTTCCGGCAAGGGATACGCATTCTGGACCTGGCCGGTTCTTACGCTTGCATATTTAGACACTGAATCTTCCCAAAAGATGCTGGAAACAGGTGGAAAACCGGTCAGCTTGTGACGCTGGATCATGTATCGGTCAGGAATGAAAAAACATCTGTCATGCAAAAGAAGCGGGGAATTCCTTCGGTAACGGGTGCCGCAGATACTTTACAGGACATGGCGCCGGAACTCGCCCTTTCTGTGAAATGGAAGAACGTGCCGACTGCCGATGGGTTTGGCTATCGTAGTATTTTGCCGCTTGCCGCCGGGCCGCCCTGTCAGGGGCACGGCCAGCGCATTACGAGAACAAACTCCCGAACCATGCAACAAAGCGGGCAAAGCGTCCTAACGGGGGGCGTTTATACTCCTCTAACCAGTTTGCAGGAAGATCATCCTCTGGCGCGGTGTAGGTTGGGGTATGAGGAATATAGCTGTCGAGTATTTCTTGCTGATAGCTCAGAATTTCGGCCACAATAGGGTCGTTGCTCTTTTCTTTGGCGGCCTTCTCAAATTCTTCTGCTTTTTCCCGCCGCGAGATAGCTATATCCGTCAATAACCGGGCTTCCTCCTGCCGGTCCTCTGCCAGTGCCTGCTGGGCACGCTCAAACAGTTGTTTAGCCTCCTTGTTATAGATATTTGCAACTTCGAGATACTCTTCAACCGGCGAGTTACCCGCATATGTGTAGACTGACTTTTGTTTCTGAGGATTGTCTTCTGGCATCCATTCCTCCTGGCCGGAAACACCTGTAAACCAACTCGATTACTCTCCACCCAACGGCATACCATCATAATTCCTGAAAAAACGGAGGGCAAGGGGAATCTTTTCCTTTACAGGTGTAAAATTTCGCTCGTGAGCACTGGTCCCGGATTTACCCCTTCCGCCGAGAAGGCAACGCGCAACTGGCTGCCGCTGGGTTTGGCCGCAGTAATTGTCCTGGTGGTTACTACCGCGGCTATCCTTTTTCTGGAACACGGAAACGCCCGCGGCAAGACCACGATGATGCCGATCTCCGCGCCCCTTGACCCCTATGCGGGTAGCCTCTCGCTGACCGCCCTGGCCATGAGCGAATCCAGCAACCTGGCCGGAGGCAAGGTCACCTACCTGGATGGACACATCGCCAACATGGGCGCCCGTACCGTCACCGCTGTCACCGTGCAGGTGCTCTTCCGCGACTTTGCCCATGAAGTGGCGCAGAACGAAACCGTGCCGCTTATGCTCATCCGCATGCGCGAGCCCTATATTGACGTGGAACCGGTCTATGCAGCCCCGCTATCTCCCGGAGGCGAGAAGGACTTCCGCCTGATCTTCGATGGGGTCACGCCCCTCTGGGACGGCGCTTACCCGGAGATTCGCATTCTCCACGTCGAGACGCGGTAGGCTCGACTTTTCTCACTGAGTTTGATTGCACGATTGTGACAGTAGCGGTGTCCAATGAGATACAGGTTCGCGGATTCGTTCTCAGGGAGGGATGCAATGGACAGAAACGATGCGAGATTAGCAGCTTGGCGGAGATTTGCGGCCATGGGGGCCTGTTTAGCGGCGTTGTCGCTTGTTTTTCCGGCTCTGGCCGCCGCGCAGGAGGATGCGGAGTCAAAGCCCAAAGTCAGCGACCAGCCGCTTACCGCTGAGCAGTTGGCCGTTTACCGGGTGGTGCTGCACGGCTGGATGGAAAACGAAGTAAGCGCGATTAATCTATCCGTTCAGACAACCCCATTCCCCACAAGTGGAGCCTTTGACGCCGGCGATTGCGGCAAAGACCTGAACCTTGAACCGATTTTTCCCGGCGTTGTGCATCGCTTCCGGCCCGCCGACCTCGCGCAGTTGGGCTCGGACAAGATCGGCCTCGTCGACCCGGAGCGGCAACAAAGAGAGGTGGCGGAGAACGATCCCGGAAAGACCATCGGCGAAGGCCGCTCGATTGAAGATGCAGTCCGCAACGGCTTCGCCCACGGCCTAGTCACCTTGAGCGAGATTCGCTTCGACAAGGAGCACAAGCACGCTATAGTCTCCTACAGCTTCTATTGCGGCTCGCTGTGCGGCAACGGCGGAACCGTCATTCTGGAGAAGGCCGACGGCACATGGCGGCGCAAGAGCCGATGCTCCAACTGGATTTCATAGCGGGATCGCTATCCAAGTGGGGCCAACCTGATTGAGTTGCGCGCCGGCCCGGTAAAATCATTTCTGTATGCATTCGCTACTCTCCGACGACCCTCTTGACGGCAGCCGTTTTCTGCGCGCCTGCCTGCGCCTGCCGGTGGACCGCACGCCGGTGTGGTTTCTGCGCCAGGCCGGCCGCTACATGCAGGAGTACCGCGAGATTCGCAAGCACCACACCCTGATGGAGATCTGCAAGCAGCCGGAGATCGCCGCCGAGGTCACCATTACCGCCGCCGAGAAGCTGGGCGTGGACGCGGCCATCATCTTTGCCGACCTGCTGCTGCCGCTGGAGCCGATGGGCCTGGATTTCGAGTTTCAGGCGGGAGAGGGGCCGGTGGTGCATCATCCGCTGCGCACTGCCGCTGACGTTCACTCCCTCCGCACCGACTGCGCCGGCGACCTGGCCTACGTAGCCCGCGCCATCGAGAAGGTGGCCGGACATTTTCGAAACAAGCTTGGCATAATCGGTTTCTGCGGCGCGCCCTACACGCTGGCCAGCTACATGATCGAGGGTGGCGGCTCCAAGAATTACATCCACACCAAGCGGATGATGTATTCCGAGACCGGCGCCTGGCGGCTGCTGCTGGATAAGATCGTGGTTGTGCTGACGGAATATTGCCGCATGCAGGTGGCTGCCGGCGCGGATGTGATCCAGATATTTGACAGTTGGGTTGGCTCGCTTTGCCTGGCCGACTATCACGATTACGCCTTTGAGGCATCGATGCTCCTCATTCATTCCGTACAACAGATGGGCGTGCCAGTAATCTACTTTGGCGTCGATACAGCAGGCCTGCTATGCGAGATGGCCGCGACCGGAGCTGACGTCATCGGCCTGGATTGGCGGCAGCCTCTGGACGTAGGCTGGCGCGCCGTGGGACACAGCCATGCGGTGCAGGGGAACCTTGATCCCATTACGCTCTTTGCCCCGCTGGAGGTTCTGGAGCAGAGGGTCCACGAGATTCTGCTCGCCGCCAACGGACGCCCCGGCCACATCTTCAACCTGGGCCACGGCATCGTTCCGGGCACGCCAGTTGAAAACGTGCAGGCCGTGGTACGCATGGTGCGCGAGTTCCATCTGGAGAACATCAATGGCTAACCAGGCCGTTCTGCTGCTGGCTCACGGCACGCCCGAGACAGTCGAGCAGATTCCCGAGTACCTGCTCAATGTGACCGGAGGCCGGCCGCTGCCGCCCGAGGTTGTCGAGGAGATTCAGCGCCGTTACGCGCTCATCGGCCACAGCCCTCTGACGGAAATCACCCTCGAGCAAGCTCGCATGGTGGAAGCGGAACTGGCCTCTGGCGGCGAGAGCATTCCCGTTTACGTCGGAATGCGCAATTGGCATCCCTATATCGCCGATGTTGTCCGGCAGATGCGTACGGACGGCATCGAAGCGGCAGCAGTTCTCTGCCTCGCGCCACAAAACTCGCGCACCAGCGTGGGGCTCTATCGACGGGCGTTGGAAACTGCGATTGCCGCCGCGGCGTCAGGCCTGCGCATCGATTTCACCGAGGGCTGGGCGCAGCATCCGCTGTTGATTGAGGCATTCGCCGAGCGGCTTCGCCCGGCCTGGAGTAAGCTCGCCGCCGAAACCGGCGCGCCAGTTTCTGTATTGTTTACAGCGCACAGCGTCCCATGCAGGACCGTGCAGGCTACCGAGGGCCAGTCTGCCGATCCCTACGCTGAGGAGGCCCGGCACACGGCGGAGTTGGTTGCCGCCCAAATGCCGGAGATTCCGCAATGGTTTTTCGCGTTCCAGAGCCAGGGCGCCAGCGGAGGACCGTGGCTGGGTCCTACAGTAGAAGAGACCTTGGAATCCATTGCCACCTCAGGCGCAAAGGCGGTCCTGCTGCAGCCCATCGGCTTTCTCTGCGACCACGTCGAAATCCTCTACGACGTAGACATTCTCTTCCGCGAGTTTGCCAAAAAACAGAATCTCCGTCTGGAGCGGCCCGAGTCGCTGAACGCTTCAGTCCCTCTCGCCAAAGCTATCGCTGATCTGGCGCGGCAGGGGCTCAAGCGCCTCAACAGGCCTTGAATCACCCAAGCGAGGCGCAGCTATGTCCTGCGATTGATTCTCAATAGGGATTTTGGTGGGAGAGATTCGGCGAGGTTTTGGTTGCGGGGGCTGGATTTGAACCAGCGACCTTTGGGTTATGAGCCCAACGAGCTACCGGGCTGCTCCACCCCGCAGTTACATTCTACCAACTTGTAAGATGGGGGTCAATTGATATCTTGCTCGCAACGGCGCGCCGGGCATCGCCCACATCCGGTACACTGGCGGCAATGCACTGATTGGAGAGAGGGTTCCCGCGGATGTCTTATCTTTATGTAACCGTTTTGGCCGTCATTGTCATTACGCTGCTGTCGGTTTCGCTCTATCGCACCTCCCGGGTAAAAACCAAGACCGATTACCTGGTGGCTGGGCGTTCGCTACCGGCTATCGTGCTGGTGCTCACGCTGCTCAGTTCGTGGATCGGCGGCGGATCGCTCTTTGGCGGGGCAGCCAACGCTTACAAGAACGGCTTCGCCGCGCTCTGGCAGCCGGCCGGCGGCTGGCTGGCGCTGCTGCTCATCTACTTTATCGCGCCACGGGCGCGCAAATTCGCCCAGTTCACCCTGCCCGATATGCTCGAAGCCCGCTATAACCAGACAGCGCGAGTATTGGGCACCATCGCCATTCTCTTTGCCTACGTAGGGATTGCCAGCTACCAGTTCACCGGCGGCGGCAACGTGCTGCACCTGATCTTTCCCGATGCGGTAACTCCGGAATTGGGCACCTACATCATCGCCGCCTTTGTCATCTTTACCACGGCGCTGGCCGGGATGTCCTCTGTGGCTTACATGGACATGGTGATCGGCTCAATGGTCACGACAATCTGCCTCATTGCCGCGCCCATGCTCTACATAAAAGCGGGCGGCTGGGTTGGACTGCATCACGCGCTTCCGCCGGAGTACTTCCAGTTGCTGGGCAACTATCGTATGAGTTCCGACCATGTGCTCCAGCCGGTGGGCTTTGGCGTTATCCGGGGCCTGGAGTTCCTGGTTCCCACCATGCTGCTGTTGCTGGGCAACCAGGTGATGTATCAGAAGTTTTTCTCGGCTAAAACGCAGCGGGACGCGCGCCTTTCGGTAGTGGGCTGGTTTTTGGGCGCAATCCTGCTGGAGACGCTGATTGTCTGCATCGCCGTCTTTGGCACGGCACTTGTTCGTATCGGCGACGTGGCTGGTCAGCTTGAGATGGCCAAGCTACCCCACGAGATCATCCCCTACACGGCGCGCCACGGCCTGCCCGCCTTGATGGGCGCGCTGCTGCTGGGGGCGGTCTTTGCCCAGGTGATGTCGGCGGCCTCCAACTATCTGTTTTCGCCGGCCACTAACCTGGTCAACGACGTCTTCACGCGCTACATTGCGCCGGGAGCATCGAATAAAAAAGTCCTGATCATCTCGCGGCTGGCCGTGGTGCTGCTGGGCTGCTGGGCGCTCTATCAGTCGCTCCACGCCGAGAGCGTGATTCACACCATGCTGTGGGCCTACACCGTCTACGCCGCGTCGCTGACTCCGGTAGTGCTGGCGGCTTTCTTCTCCAGGCGGGTTACTGCCTGGGGCGCCGTTTCGGCCATCGGCGCGGGAACGCTGATCACCGTGATCTGGGACATTCAAGCAGTCAAGAACTGCTTTCCGCGCATCCTGGCCGACCGCGACGCCATCTTCCTGGCGCTTCCCGTGGCTGTCGCCGCCATGATCGTGGTCAGCATCTTCACTCCCAAACCCGCGCCGGAGCAGTTGGCGCAGTTTGCGGAATAGAGCTATTCCAGTGACGAAAGGCTGCGCAGGTCCTTCCCGCCGGCGAGAATTCCCGCGTTTTGGTTTCGCCCTTTATTTGCCCTTAAGTATTGGCTATATTATTGATATAAATATAGTTACCTGATTTGATTTTCATGCCTCAGGGCTATTTTTGGGAAAACAATAGTTGCATTTTCGTGCCTGAGGCGAAGCTAACTCATGTTTTATGAGTGGGTTGCGGAAGAGGCAGAGGCGAAAAGATGTGGTTTTTAGCTGTCAGTGGTCAGTTTTCAATTGTCAAAGATCGGGAGAGGCGTCATCTTTTGATTCCTTTGATTGTGCACCAAGGGAGGGTAATTATCTGCAAAGACAGTGAACAGTGATCAGTGGACAGTGATCAGTTATCGGGGGATGACGTTCTCCTAGGTCCAATAATCCGGCCCCTTCGACAGGCTCAGGGTAGGCTCTGGGAGAACCGGCAAAGAAAAAATGCCCCCGGCGGCAAGGATTGGCCTTACACTGTCGGTGTAAATCCTTTGATGCCATGCCCGTCGCCCACCTGACGCTCGAAATCCGCATTGAGCACGCCCAGTCGCTCAAGGACCGGCGGCAGGTGGTGCGCTCGCTCAAGGACCAGCTGAGGCAGGGTTTCAACGTCTCGGTGGCCGAAATGGACGAGGCGGTGACGTGGCAGTCAGCCACCCTGGGCGTGGTGGCCATCTCCCGCTCCCGCGACTACCTGCATGGGCTCATCGAAGAGGTGGAGCGCGCCGCCCGCCGCATCCTCAACGAACACGGCGCGGAGCTGGCCGACGCCTTCTGGGATTACATCGAGAGCTGAAAGAACAGGGAACGGGGAATAGGGAATAGCGATCAGACAGAGCCCCTTCCCGTTATGCGATCCAACTGTTCAGGCAGCTCTTCAAGCGCCACTCGGCATAGGCCGTCCGTGAATGATCATCCAGGATGTGCCGAACCTGTCCCTGAGCATGGCGAAACGGAAGGCATAGAACGTCTCCTCCATCTTCATGAAGATCTCACCCCCCTCCGAGAGCAGGGCATAAATGCGCTCCGCTTCCTCGCTGCTGTCTACAGAAAGAGCAAGATAGGCGCTGCGCATGGGCTGAAAGCGATCAGGTGGAGCGTCGCACGCCATAATCGTCGTGTCTGCTATCTGCAGGCTCGCGTGGAGCACCTTGTTTTCGCATCCCGGCGGGATGTTTTTCGGCTCCGGCATCTGCTCGTAGGTCATCATAAAGCTGATTTTTCCGCCCAAATGCTTTTCGTAGAAGTGGAGAGCCTCTGCGCAGTTGCCGCCATAGTGCAGCATTGTGGTCAGTTTCATTGTTTCGATTATCCTTTCGGGGAATGGATTGGAAAAGTGAGAGATGGAATCAGGGACAAAGTTGCGCTGTTCCCTGACTACAAAAGTACAGTACGCGACTAGCTTGCAACTTTCGAGATCATTGCGGAACTGTCGCGTACTTACCCGACTTCACCCATAGAAAGTCACCGCCAGCGGAGGGGTTGTCGGCATCCTTGACCACGAAGAGAAGAATGGTTGTGGGCGCAAAGCACTGGCGGTAGATGAGTGCCTCGCTCGCGCCGGTGCCGGGCTTCATCAGATTCACATCCAGCATGAAGTAGGCGGGCGGAATACCGAGGCGTACTGTGCCGTTGTGGATCTGATTGGTGATCTCGTGAATGCCGCCACCGGAAAATGTCTGTGTACCGTCGACGCCCATGCCGGAGACGTAGTGAGGCGGATTGTCAACGTTGTAAGTGGTGTCGATGGCCACCTGGAGCCTGTTGATGATGGGAGTCATGCTTCCCGCGCGAACCACGCGCAAGACCACGGAACAGGAGTTCTTCGAGCCGGGCCCATAGATGGCATTGACATAGTTGCCCGCGTTGTCGCCGGTCTCAGCGGCAATGCGCTCCGCTTCAGTGGGGGGTAGCGGGGCTGCAGCGGCGGCGGCACAGTTGGCAGGCACGGCGAAGATCGAAGCCGGTGGTGGGGCCAGGTTTATATTCGTCACCTCCATGGTGGTTGTCAGCGGGCTGCCCGCCTGACTCACCTGCGCCTTGACAATCATTCCGTATTTTGTATCCACCCATACTCTTACCGTGACTCCGCTAGCGGAACCTTCCATAATCTTGGTCGCGATCCCATGAATCGTCTCGGTGCCTACCTGTTTGGCGCCGGGGCCGATCAGATCCGCAGCGCCGGTGTAGGGATCGCCCCAATCGCCGGAGAAGGTTCCGCTCGAGCAGCCTCCGGAGTTATCGGGCCATGACCAGGAGAGATTCCTGTGTGTCGCCAGATCGTAGAGGCTGCGCGTGTGAGCGGCCTTTGGGTCCGTCGCGCTGAATTGCTCCACCAGCACTTTCGATCCCAGCCGGTAGGTCTTCGTGATCTGCGACTGGCCAAGCATTGAATTTGTTGCTGTAACGGTATAGGCGGTCGGCGCGGGCGCGGTTTGCGCCAGCAGGGTAGCTTCGCAAGCCGCCAGTAAAACGGCATAAGCGGCACAGTTTGCAAGGAAACGCAGGGACATACTATAGACCTCCGTTCCTGGCGTACATCTGGGGAATTTGGGTTCGGCGCGCCAGGAAACTTGTTTAGGATATCTCACGGGTGAAAGAGAGGCAATTGGAATCTACGCCCGAGGAAATCTTCCGAGCAAGCGAATCGGTAAGCGCCAGTTCAGGTTCTTGGATGATGAACGAGCCAAACCGGAGGCAAGTACGCCAAAGGACGACTGACGGCAAATTCAACGTGCATGGAGTGCGGTGATACCTGTCCTCTGCTCTGCTATGCTGAATGGTCTGCCCGAACCAGGAGGGAGTCATGCCGGAGCACAGGGGACGAAAGCACCATCAGGACCGTGTGGCGCAGACAATGCGCGATGAGATCGGCGTTCTTATCGAGGGCGAACTGGTGGACCCGCGCATCAATCTCTGCTACGTCACCGAGGTGGCGTTGAATCCCGGCGGCAAGTCGGCGCGGGTGTATGTGGCCGTCGACAGCGCCGTCAAGGACATTGCCAAAGCCGAGGAAGAGACTGTGGCTGGCCTGGAGGCCGCCAAGGGCTACATTCGCTACGTACTCAAGGAGAGAATGGGCGTGCGCCACGTGCCCGAACTCAGCTTCCTGGCTGACCGCTCGGGCCGCTTTCAGGCGCGCATCGATGAGTTGATGAACCGGCATCGCAAACGCCAGAAGGCTGCTGCACCGCAACCGCCTCCTGTACAAGATGGTCCATAAGCCATTACGATTCCGCCCAAATCTGTTAGCCTTGAGCCTGTCGAGGCGCAGCCTGGCCTCAGCGTTTCAAGAGTATTTGAACCCTAGCAAGGACTGGTCAGTTCCCCAACCGTCCTGACCAAAGCCGGCATCGCCTGCCAGTATGAGGCAGGCAAGGCCTTGTTGGAGAAACACTGGTAGTGAATACTTATCAGGAACCATCCGGTCCGGATTTGCCTCTAGGTTGGCGCATGCGGCTGCCCCGTTGGGCCACGGTACGCGAGGCATCCGTATTTCTCGTTTTTGTTCTCTTTTTTCTTCTCTATGGGCAGACCCCCCTGGTGGGCGGCGCCGGCCTGGGCCTGGTGGGCGCCGATGAGCCCCGCTATGCGCAGATCGCGCACGAGATGCTGTCCCGCTTTGACTCGGCTCCGGCTTTGACGGACAAACTGACCGGCTGTGTCACCTGGAAGGGCAAACTCAGCGACTTTGTCAACTGGAGCGGATGCCAGAGGTATCTTGCCAGCCTGGGGCACACGCTCAAAAGCAAGCTGAGCGCCTGCGTTACCCCCTATCTATATGGAAAGCCCTGGCTGGAGAAGCCCGCCCTCTATTACTGGCGAGCGATGGCTGTCTTCCAGGAGTTTGGCGTGCATGACTGGGTGGCGCGTCTGCCCTCGGCCACCTTCGCCTTCTTCATGGTGGCCCTCATCTACCTGCATATGCGGAGATTCCGTCCCGGCGGCCATCTGGACGCCGCGCTGATTACGGTCGCGTGCGCCGGCATTATCGGCTTTGCCCGCGGCGCATCAACGGATATGCAGATGGCGGCGCCCCTGGCCATCGGGCTGCTGGGCTGGTACGCATGGTACGAGACCGACTCCAAGTTCTGGCTCTTTGACATCTATTTCTTCACTGGCGTGGCCACGCTGGCCAAGGGACCGGTGGCGCCGTTCCTGGCTATCATGATTGTTGCCGCCTTCGCCTTCCTGCGACGTGAGTGGTCGCTTCTGCGGCGTTCCTTCTGGTGGCCGGGAGTGCTGCTATACCTGGCCATCGTGCTGCCCTGGTTCATCGCCGTGCAACATCAGAATCCCGACTTTTTCCGCGTTTTTTTCCTGGAACACAATCTGGAGCGCTTCTCCACTGACCTCTATGAGCATCAACAGCCCTTCTGGTATTACCTGGTGGTGGCACTGCTGGCCCTGATGCCCTGGACAGTGATCGCACTCCGGGCTCTCATAGACGGTCTCCGCACTTCGGTCTACGAGTGGCGGTCCCGCCATTTCAGCCGGCATAAGCCGTGTTCCAGCCAGCCCGGCGATGCATTTCCGGAGTTTCTTGTGATTTGGGCGCTGATTCCCATTATTTTCTTCTCCTTCTCGCAATCCAAGCTACCGGGCTACATTCTGCCCTCCATTCCGCCCATTACCATCCTTACCGGCGACTTTATAGCCCGGCGCCGGAAATACGGAATCCAACTCTGGGTGCTGGTGAGCCACGCGACGGTATGCGGCGTGATGACCATGGTTGCTCTGCTAATGCCCTGGTTTGTGGCCCATGGCCCGCAGATGCCGCCACTGCCTGCGCTGGGGGTCCACCAGTTCTTTACCTTTTTCCGCGAATTTATCGGTGACTGCATTCGAGTGATGCCCCCGTGGCCAGCGCTTATCGTGGCCCTGATGGCCTCCTTCGGCGCGGCGCTGCTGATTATTGTCGTGGTCAAAGGCTTCGGCGCGGCTCGTTTGCGCCTGGTTACCTCCATGGTGTTGATTGTGCTGGTCTTATATCTCTATGGCGTCGGTCCGTTCTTCGGCATTCCAGCCATTCCTCAAACCAAACAGGTGATTAACCTGCTGGATCGCACCTACTCCGCACGACCGCTGGCCGAGCGGCTGGCTGCCTCAGCTCCGGATAACGAAACAGTGGCCGTCTTCCGCGTCAGGCGCGATGTCGAGTATGGACTCGCCTTCTATCGCAATCGCGAGGTGGTCAACTACATCGTGAAAGGCGTGCCTGAACAACAGCACCTGCTGGTGGCGCAGGTGACCGGCAAGGGCGGCGCGGACCTGCATACGACGGCCGCGCTCGAAGAGTTGATCGGAGACCGGCACTATGAGCAGCTTTTCAGTTGGCCTGAGCAGGGCCTGATGGTCTACAGCGTGAGCAGCCGGTAACCGCCAAGTATCGTCACAGGAGGACTATGACGACGGGCGCTTCCTTCGAGATCCTCGACTTGCGGCACTTTGCCGCGCCGGTGTTGCGCCCTGTGCTGGAGGCGGAGAGCGAACTATGGAAGCAGCGCCTGCATTGGGATTACCATACCTCGTCTAACCTGCTGCTGCAGTATCTCGACAGCCACATGCTGCCCGGCTACGCGGCCGTGGAGGCAGGCCGGATCACCGGCTATGTCTTCTGTGTCTACGAAGAGACCAAGGCGGTCATCGGCGATGTTTTTGCCTTGCCCGGACCCCACGCCGAGGGCAGATCCGCACGCCAGGTTGAGAATACGCTGTTACTGCACCTGATTGAGCTGCTGGTGAACTCTCCTCAGGTGGACCGCGTGGAGTCGCAACTGCTGTTGCACCCCTCGGGTTCCTACACCGGCGTCTTTCTCGACGCGGGTTTCCAGATTCATCAGCGTCTCTTCATGGTGCGGCAGCTCGCGGGCTACTATCCCGCGTCCCACGTGAGCCTGCCAGCAGGATTGGATCTGCGCCCGTGGCGCGAGGAAGACATGAGCCTTGCCGGGCGGCTTATCGCCGCCTCTTACCACGGCCATCCCGACAGCGTGGTCAACGACCAGTACCGATCGGTCAACGGCTCAATGCGTTTTCTCAACAATATCGTCCGCTTCTCCGGCTGCGGCGCCTTTTCCGCGCAGGTTTCATACGTTGTCATGGATCGCTCCAGCCGGGAGATGGTGGCGCTGGTGCTGGGCTCGCGCGTCAGCCCGCAGAGCGGCCACATTACCCAGCTCTGCGTTCACCCCGAGTTCCGCCGCCGCGGCCTGGCTCGCATGCTGCTCAGCCTGGCCTCCTTCGGCTTCCTGCGCCAGGGCGTCAGCGAGATCTCCCTCACCGTTACCGAGGCCAACACCGAGGCTATCGATCTTTACCACGCCGAAGGCTACGACTGCACGCATCGCTTCGACGCCGCCGTCTGGCATCGCGGCAATTTTGCCTGAGATTTTTGGAAATTTAAGCGATCCGGTTCAATTCAACCAAAGAATCAATTTCTTGGCTTAATGAAGGGCAATAAACTCTTGGGAATTTTCCGGCAGGCACAATGCAACTGATGTTCCTTGTGCCACTGGATGCGCTGCTCCAGCGTCGCCTTGAGAGGCATCTTGTTCTGTGTGTGCCAGAGTTTGTTCATAAGGCTGCTTCGTCAGTGAGAAATTATCGCGCGATAAAATACATCACCCAGCTGAGCGCAATCGCCGCGCCGACAAATAGCACAAAGCAATAAATTCCATAGCGAATCATGTCTCGCAGCTTCTCGCGCTGGGTGATGCCGAAGACGGTGGAGGCAAACAATGCAAAGAGCACCACCGCGGTGAAGTGAGAGGGCTGAAAAACCAGAGCGCTCATCAGGATTTCCTCCCGGTGCGCAGATTGTGCGCGTCCACGGCGGCAATGATGTTCAGCAGGCCGGCCACCACGATGAAGCGAGTGCCCCAGTCGGCAATGGTCGTCTGTACCTGGACATCGCCCAGGCCCAGCATCCGGCTGAGTAGATAAGGCAATCCAATGCCAAGGTCGCCGGCCATTCCCAACATGTCCAGAATGTCATGCACGCTGGCGTAGACCTTGCCCTGCATGGCCACTCCCAGCACGAACATGCCCAGGATTGATGCCGCCAGCAAAGCACCGCGGACCCACTTGCGCAGCAGAAAATGCCCACCGCCCGGCACCAGCCAGCCGGCAATCAGGGGAAGGTAGACAAATCCCTTATACGGCACTGGCTGCGGCCCGGATTTCGAGGCTGAGCTTGGCGCGACTTTCTTTTTTTCTTCAGTAACTATTTTGCCTGGACTTGATATATCAGAACGTTTAGATCTCCGATAAAAAATTATGGCGATAATCAGAAATAGAACGGAAACATGAAATAGTGTTGGATGAATAATATCTATAAGCCCTCTTATTGTCTTAGCTGCATCAAGGCTAATCCCGAACTCATGATGCAGGTCGTAATCGAAACGGCTGTCGTACTCATTATCTCCAAAGATTTGCCATTCAAAATATCGCTCTCCAAAAGACCAGGAAACCTGTCTTATACTCGTTGGTCCGACTATGACTTCCCCTCTCCCGCCAGGACCTGCGCTATTAAAAATAGCGGTCAAAATCGGAATAGAAAAAGCGAGAGCTAAGAAGATAAGAGAGATCTGGCGCGCTTTCATTTTGTTTGCCTCATAAGCTCACGCGTAATTCATGATTAAGCCATACTATTGTGTTTCGATTATACGAATTATAGCGCAATATGGCAGTCACGCATAATTCGCCTGGCAATCAATCAAAGTTGCCAATTTTTCGCATAGTCCCTGATCTCTGACCCCTAAATTCTCACCAGCTCCCGCTGAATCATTCCTGTGACCCAGGCCTTGCCGGGCGCGGTCAGCATATCGATCTCGCTGCGCACGCCGAACTCCGGCAGGTAGATGCCCGGCTCGACGGAGAAGCAGGTGTTGGGCAGCAGCAGCCGCACGTCGTGGGTCTCCAGGTTGTCCAGATTCGCGCCCACGCCATGCACCTCCTGGCCGATATTGTGGCCGGTGCGATGCGTAAAGAACTCTCCGAGGCCGGCCGCCTGAATCACCGCACGGGCCGCGTCGTCGGCCTCATAGCCGCAGATTGGCCGGCCAGCCGCAAAAGCGTTCTCGACGGTGCGGATGGCTGCGTCGCGGGCCTTCACAACGATCTCGAAGACCTTTTGCTCGTGCTCCGCCGGCTCGCGGCCCACCAACCCAGTCCAGGTAATGTCGTAATAGATGCTGTCCGGCACGTCCAGCCGCGCCCAGATGTCGATGAGCAGAAAATCGCCTTCACGGATGGGCGAGCAGCGCTCGGCAGTCGGCTCATAGTGCGAGTCGGAGCAGTTGGCGTTGACGCTGACGTTGGGGCCGTCGGACCAGACCAGACCCTCGCGGCGCATGGCCTCGCAGAGCCACTGTACATGGTCAAATTCGGAGAGTCCGCCCGTGCGGCCAGCACCCGGGCGCAGGCGGCGGCCAATCTCGCGCCAGCCTTCGGCCAGAATCGCGTCGATGGCCCGCTGCGCCACGCTGTGGCTGGCCACCTGCGCCTCGCTGAGCACCGCCTCAAACTGGCTCACCAAATCGGCGGAGCTGACGATCTGCTTGCCCAGGCTCCGCAGAAACTCCACCGTGCCCGCATCGGCCATGGAGACGTACATGATGGCGTTGTTGGGCGAGTATTGCATGGACACGGTGCGCGCGCCAGCCAGCAGCGCTTCCAGCCCCGCGGCCAGCTCCTGCCAGCTTGAATACAGCGCCTTCGCGCCGGGCAGCGCGTCCAGCCGGGCCTGCTCGATGCGGTGCACCAGTTTACGCGGCTCGCCTGTGGCGGGCACAAAGTAGTACCAACGCCGCGTGACGTGGAGTTTGGGGTCCATGCCCAGGATGCGCTCGCCGATGGGGTCGCGGTGATGATGGTCGTAAAACAGCCAGCCGTCAAAGCCGGCCTCTTGAATAGCCGCCTGTATCGCGTCAAGGTTCATATCGGTTATGTTACGCGAGCCGGGGGCGTGCAGGGTTACATTCAGTGGCGTTGGAAGTACACATTATGGGCATTTTCAGGGCTTCACAATGCACGAAAAGTGTGCTTCTACATACACCGTGAACTAGCAAATTCGGGTACAAGATGATTTGCGGGTTTCTGGCGAAGAACAGACGAAAACCACCTGCGGAGACTTGCCGTCCAGGCAATGGCCTTCGGCAGGGAGAGTGAACAGTTTCGGATTCCCACCCTTCGCCAGAACAAAGCGAAGGATAGGGCACCCGGCCTGACGCTCCTCACTCAGATGCGGGGCTTGGCATGTGTGCTCGGTACGTTCTTTGCGTTATATAGGGCTTCGAATTTGGGCCAGGTTCCAAAAACCTGGATATAGAACCAACTATTCAATCTACTCGAACGGTCAATGTCCCTCTTGGTGGGCATCCGACCGAGATATTTGTGGATTTTTTCGAATTCGTAGAACAGAATTTGCCCGATGCTATGCCTTGTAGCGTTTTTGGGGTCTAGGGCTTGATCGGAGAATATATCAATTATCTTTTGGTCGAAGTGGACCTCGCAATTGAGTGGGAGATTCAGGACATCCTTGGGCGATCTGGCACTCCTGAGATCTGGCGGGCCTTGGTTTTGCTCGAACGGCATTAAGCTGTTGTATTCAACTATTTTGTATGCATTCTTGAAGTTACCAATGAAGTCGATCACCGTGCAATGTGTCTTTCCCGCATACATTCTGAGCCCTCGGCCAAGCTGCTGATAATATATCCTCTTACTTTCCGTTGGGCGAAGGAATAGTAGACACTCAACGAATGGGACATCCGCGCCTTCGTTCAGCACATCGACAGCACAAAGAATCCTAATCTCCCCGTTCGCAAGCTGCTGCAAGAGCTCCCGCCTCTCGGATACAGAAGTGGTTGAAATGTATGCAGCGGAGTCGATGCCTGCTTTCATAAAACTTGTTGCTGCTCTTCTTGCATGTTCGTGTGAACAGCAGAATGCAATCGTAATCTTGTTTTCAGCGAGCTCGTGCCATTTCTCTATAACAGCATTTTGCCTACTCGGGATCACGAGGGCGCGTTCCAGGTCCTTGATGTCATAGCGGAGTCCATTGTGTTTGATTTTTGTGTAGTCAATATCGTCTGAGCAGCCGAAGTAATGATAGGGGCTTAGAATACCTGAATCAATCCCTGCCCTGAGCTCAAAACTGGATAGGACGTTCTGGTTGCAGAGCTTGTAAATGTCTTGGCGATCGCCGCGAAAGGGCGTCGCTGTCAGGCCGAGTAAGAAATTCGGGCTACTCTTCCTTAGAACATCCCGATAGGAATGTGCTGCTGCATGGTGGAACTCGTCCACTACAATGTAGTCAAACTCTGAGAGTCGAATTCTGCCGCTATTTCGGCTTACCATCTGAATCGTAGCAATATTCACGCGATTCGGACGGGATAGGCTGTTGAATGTTGTGTGCCTCGTTACTAACTCAACAGAAAACTTTGCTTCAAACTCTGATTGCGCGACATCTAATATTTCATCTGTGTGTGCGAGATAAAGCACATTCTTAGCATTTGAACGGAAAGCATCTTCGGCGGCGATTCTTGTTTTTCCGCTCCCTGGCGGTAGGATAATCAAACCGGCCGGCTCACCCCTTCGATGTGACTTCTCAAGGGCGCCAAGAGCGTCTTGCTGAAACAAGTTCAGCAGGCGCTTCCGTGGCGAGTACCCACAATTGCATCGACCGGATACGATCTTCTTTGCATCTCTTGGGCAGATAAAACCGTAGGCGATCAATAATCGTGAGAGGTCGATTGCATCAAGGATTGCATATCTGCATTGGAGACGCACAGCGGTTGAGCAAAACTGATCCTTCGCCATATCGAGAATAATCCCAGGAGCTACTAAAAGGGCAATCTTAAGATCAGCGATTTTTTCAAGTCTATATATCTGGTGGGACACATCCTTGGGGCGGACAGTAGGAAAGGATCGGCCCTTGATGATGAAGGCAGCCATCCCACTATTTTTTTGAACTGTCAATCTATGAGTCAGAATGTCTACGAGTTCCGCCGGGCCATGAGGGGTATCGTTCGGATCATGTAGGATCGCTCTAATATACGGTTCTAACTCTTCGCGTTCATCCAAGCTTCTAACTGCGTCAAGATGCGCCTTCTTGATTTGAGTTGCAGGAATGCCCCTAACTTCAGAGAAGTTGTCGAAGTCATCAACACGGAGAAGCTGGTGCGGCTCGATTTGCATTGCCTTAAGTCTTCTTGAAGATAACATGTTGTCTCGTTGCCCAGTGAGACAATTCCTGCATCTTGCGAAGTCCATCACTTTGCTTCGATCATAGCCGCAACCCTTCAAACCACTTGGATGCCAAATGCGCCGATACTTTCATCTGCCAGTGCCACCCACCGTCATCCTATCCAGCTTGATGGTGGGCATGCCCACGCCCACAGGAACGCTTTGGCCGTCTTTGCCGCAGGTGCCGATGCCTTCGTCGAGCTTCAGGTCGTGGCCCACCATGGAGACGTGTTTCAGCGCCTCGGGACCGTTGCCGATCAGCGTGGCGTCGCGCACCGGGGCGGTCACCTTGCCGTCTTCGATCAGGTAAGCCTCAGATGCGGAAAAGACGAATTTGCCGTTGGTGATGTCCACCTGTCCGCCGCCAAAGTTGACCGCGTAGAGGCCGCGCTTGACCGAGCGCAGAATCTCTTCGGGAGAATCGTCGCCAGCCAGCATGTAGGTGTTGGTCATGCGCGGCATGGGGATGTGCTGATAGCTCTCGCGACGGCCGGAGCCGGTGTTGGCCGCCTTCATCAGACGTGCCGAGAGCTTGTCCGTGAGGTAGCCGCGCAGAATGCCGCCCTCGATGAGCACCGTCTCCTGCGTCGCCATGCCCTCGTCATCCACGTTGAGCGAGCCGCGGCGGCCGGCCATTGTTCCGTTGTCCACCACGGTGACCTTGGAGCTGGCCACCTGCTGGCCAATCAGCCCGGTGAAGGCCGAGGTCTTCTTGCGGTTGAAGTCGGCTTCGAGTCCGTGGCCCACCGCCTCGTGAAGCAGAATCCCCGGCCAGCCGGGTCCGAGGACCACCTCCATCTCGCCGGCCGGAGCGGGAACGGCGCCCAGTTGCAGAATCGCTCCCCGCGCCGCCTCGCGCGCCAGGTGCTCCGGGCTTTTGGAGCCTGTAAACTGATCGATTCCCGCGCGCCCGCCGCCGCCCGCCGCGCCCTTGGTGGTGGTCGCACCCTCTTTGGCTATGACGAATACATTGAGCCGGCAGAGCGGCTGGGTGTCGCTGGCGAAAGCGCCATCGGAGGCGGCAATCAGAATTCGCTTTAACTCCTCGGAGTAGCCGGCCCGTACCTGCACAATACGCGAATCATAAGCACGAGCCGCGCGGTCAGCGCGCAAAATCAACTCCAGCCTCGCCGCAAGGTCCAGATCATAACCGCCCAGCGGAACCGGATAAAGATCGGCGACGGCAGGCTCGGTGAAGCCCTGCACAGGCTGACTGGCCGGCCCGGAGGCGATCAGCGCGGCGGTGCGTGCGGCGTGCATCAAGCGGTCGGGGTTGAGATTGTCGGTATATGCGTAGCCGGTGCGCTCGCCGCTAAGCACACGAATTCCGCAACCAGCGCTCGTGCCCTGAGAGGCGGATTTCACGATCTGCTCATCCACGCCCAGCGAGGTGGCCGTCACCGACTCAAAGTAGAGGTCGGCATAGTCGCCGCCGGCAGACAAGGCTTCGCCCAGGCAGCGCTCAAGCAGCCGCTCGGTAATGCCGAACTTCTCAAAAAAATACCGTTTATGGCTTGGAGGCGGGGAAGCAGCCGGTATGCTCATCGTATCTCTGAGTTTACCTCGCCAGCGTATGTCCAGAGCCCCGTTCCTCTCTTGATGCCTGGGCAAGCCGGACGCTGCCGCGGGCGCCACATTCGTGTTACATTTTGGGCATGAAGAAAATTCTTGCCGTGCTCCTACTCCTGATGGTGTTTGCCAGCCCGGCGTTCGCTGCCCATAAGCATCACCATCACCACCATCACCATCACCATCATCACCACCACGCATAGAACGGCTCCTGGCCCCCTGGCAGCTCCACTGCCGGGGCCGGTGTGCGTTATGTGATTTCATTCCTCAAGCAGATGTGATAAGGTTCCAGCCATGACAGAACTGGACGACCTCCGATATCCGATTGGCCACTTTACCCCGCCTGCCAGCAGTACGCCTGAAATTCGCAAGGCGCACATGCAGACTCTGCGCCTGCTGCCGGAGCGACTACGCGCCGCCGTAACCGGGCTGAAAGACTCCCAGCTCGACACGCCCTACCGCGAAGGCGGCTGGACGGTGCGCCAGGTGGTGCATCATATCGTTGACAGCCACGCCCAGGCCTACATCCGCTGCAAGACGGCGCTTACCGAAGATTGGCCGACCGTCAAGGTCTATGACGAGGCCGCCTGGGCCAAGCTGCCTGACAGCCGCCTGCCCATCGACGGCTCTCTCAAGCTGATCGAGGGATTGCATGGCCGCTGGGTGGCTCTGCTGGAAGTGCTCACCGACGAGGACTTCCACAAGGGCTTTAACCACCCCGAGCGAGGCCGCGTTGACCTGGCCAAGGCTCTGGCTATGTACGAATGGCACTCGCGCCATCACACCGCGCACATCACCAGCCTGCGCGCGCGCATGGGCTGGTAGAGAACCGCATGGCCGCCGGCGTTCCACCCCAGCGACGTAGACCTGTCGCTGGGGACCCCGGCGCTGAGGCAGCTACTCCTGAGCGCCTGGCCCAAATCATCGAAGAGTACCTCGCCGACCACCCCGCAGCAGCAGTGCTGGAGGATGGCCGTGTGCTCTTCGACATGCGCACTGCCCGCTACGCGGTGAGCGAGCAACATGGCCGTTGCCTGCTGCAACTGTGGAGCGAGGAACGCAACCTGATGCGCACCGTGGTTGAAGTGCAGGAGCGCGCGCAATGCCTGCGCATGGCTACTCGCCGCATTGGCGCGGCCAAGCCGCAGACTATGGAGCTGGTTCCCACCAGCGATCGCCGCACTCCCACTGCCCGCGAAGCCGCACGCCGCAACTATCAGCGGCTGCTGGAGCGCGTGCTCACACGCCAATTCATCGGCTCCAAGGTCGACGGCCTCCGCTCGGCGATGGACCTGGAGCACAGCTTCGGGCCGGCCTATGTGCGCGGGCGGCTGCTTAAGGGAACAGCGGCTGAGGCGGTGATTGGCGTTAGCGAGGCGGAATCGGGAGCAATCGTAGATGGCGTTCTGACTTTGGGAATCCTTTGGCTGGACCACTGCCGCCAGCACAGCGACAGACGGCACTTTGGCGGGCTTAAGGTGATTGTGCCAATGGGAGCCTGGCGAACCACCGCCGAGCGCATGGCCTGGCTGAACCACGCCGCAGCCGACTTTCAGCTTTTCACCCTCGACGAGCGCAGCGAGGAACTTACGGCAGTGGACTTTCGCGACACCGGCAACCTGGACTCGCGGTTGGTGCATGCCCACTCTGCCCAGGCCGCCATCGAGCGCTGCCGGGAAGGAAGCGACCGCCTGCTCGCGCTGGTCCCGCCTGCCGCCAGGGAGCGCGTCGAGCTTCGTCCCAGCTCGGCCACTGAAGTTGGTTTGCTGCTGCACGGCCTCGAATTTGCGCGAGTGCGTCACGGCGTTGCCGCCAACACTTTCGACCGCGAGAACGAGATCAGCTTCGGAGCGGGAGCCAACGAGACGCCGCTCACCGAAGAAAACGAGCCGCTCTGCCGCGATTTGTTTTCACGGTTGTTTTTAAGCCGTCACAGCGACGGCGCGCATACCGACCCGCTCTTCCGCCTGCAACCTGAACGCTGGCTGGAGGCCCGCCTGCGCGCTGAAATCGCTGAGTTACTGCCCGGTCTGCGCGGCGATTTGCTCTACTCGCAGGTTCCTGCGCTCTCCACCGGCGACCGCGGCATGCTGGACCTGCTCACGCTGGACCGCAACGGGCGGCTGACAGTGATCGAGTTGAAGGCCGATGAGGACCTGCACCTGCCTTTGCAGGCGCTGGACTACTGGATTCGCGTTCGCGCGCTCAACAACGACCGGCAGCCGGCAGTGGGCAATGAGGGCGGCAGGCCATTGTCGGCATTCGAACGTCAGGGCTACTTTGCTGGTGCGGAGGTTTCGATGCTCGCGCCGCGCCTGCTGCTGGCCGCTCCGGCCCTGCGTATCCATCCCGCCAACGAGCCGGTGCTGCGCTACTTTTCCCCGCAAATCGAGTGGGAGTTGATAGCCCTCACCGAGCATTGGCGGCGGGAGCTGAAGGTGGTCTTCCGCAAACGCAGTAGCGACGCGAGGAGCTAGAGCATCTACCCCGATTGCGTGAAACGGCAAAAACTACTTCCTGAGCATATTGCCTGTCCGACGCAACAGTTTCTAGTTTCCAGACGAATGCGATCTGTGGTTCAATGTTATTGTTTTAACGACCGGGATTGCACATGACCGGGAAGAAGGGACAACTGAATGAGGGACGCGAACATAGAAGATCCCAATGGAAAGAACATTAAAGAAGGGCAACTGTCTGCCAGCACTTACAAAATCATTGAACCGCGCCCAGAGGAGCTCAATGACAGGATCGCGGCAGCCGGTTTGTTCGTTTACTCTGACGTGAATGCGGAGGCGAAGGTACAAATGCCCGCCAGTGAACCTCCCACTTCCCAGCCGCCATCGCATAAGCCGTTGACTGAACGGAAGCAGAGGTTCGCGAAGAATCCAATCAGGTTATATGCCATGATGGGCGTGGGCCTTGGAATTCTGATTGGAGTCATCTACGCCGCCATCTCCCTGTTTATGGGCAACCCTGTGGGACGGTACGATCTGGGGCCGGTCATCGCCGACGGAACGGGATTGAAGGGCCATCTGTATATCAATTGGGAGAAGACGCTGCATTATCGCCTGACACTCGAAACCATCTATCCAGAACAACAGGAGGGTTTTGCGCTCGAGGTCGCCAATCCGCCATATCCCCTCTTCATCGAAATCCACCTGCAGGACGACGAGGGCCTTATCCTGTGCTCCAGGGGAATCGTCTTGAAGTACGATGCCCTGAGTACAGCCACCACCGCCAATCACCCTAACGAGCCGCCCTCGGCGGTCGATATAGCGCAGTTGAATGCTCAGGAGCAGGAGAGAGAACAAGGCAAGGATATCTTCCAGAATCAGATCGCTTCTGGGGGGCAAGTTGTCGCCCTCAACGCGCAAGGCGTGATTCCTTGCTCCGCAAAATCCTATGAGAAAACGACTCAATGGAATTTTTCAACCAACTTTCCCTCCCTCGCCGAACAGGATGAAGGTCTAGAACTCCGGCACGAGATGCGGGGCAACGCGGGTCAAAGATCCGCCGCTCATAATAAGGCTGTGAAAGCTGCGGAAAAGCTATTGCCGTTCTCCATCGAAGGCGACGATATGATCGTCGAATTTGACGTCAATCGAGGAGTGATCGTAACCAACGGAAGGAACACCTTCTTCTTCGACAAGACAAGCAAGGGAAGCGCAGACCCGGTATGGCAGGAATACCCTGTCAGCATTCATTTCCGCTGCGACCGGAACTCAGATTGCACACTCATGCACGCCGGCGCGGGCGCCTTGCGCGTCAGGCTGAAGAGATAGATCAAGCAATCTCAATTCCTGCGATCTCTGCTTCCAACCCAACGTATTCAGGGTGTTCGTTTTCGCGGATGCGATAGGCGAGATCGATGAGGCTTCCCTGCTCGAGGCCAAGTTGGAAGGCACGCGCGGCTTGGTGCCATCCGACCGCTCGCAGCGCGCCACTTGTGCCGGGCAACGGCGGCGGCTGCACCGAATCCTGCGCCAATTCCAATCTCAGGTGACGCTCCTTCATGATGCGCGGCGGCGCGAGCAGACGCACACGGCGAGCGACAAAAACCGGTTCGGGATTGCCATGGCCGAAGGGCTCCAGCTTGCGAAGCCATCCAACCAGAACGCTCGTGATACGGTCCACCGGCAGCTCGGCGTGAATGTGAAGAAGTTGTTCTGGCTCACGAGCGGCCAGGTGCTCCTCGGCGTAGAGGCGCAGGCGGCGCTTCAGCTCCGGCAAGTCGTCGGCGGGCAGCGCAAAGCCCACGGCATAGGCGTGGCCGCCGAAGCGCGTATAGAGCTCGGCGCAGCTCTCGATGGCGTTGAGCAACTGGAAGCCGTCCACCGAGCGCCCGGAGCCGTAGGCCACTCCATCTTCGACGCTGACCACGATGGTGGGTTTCGCCGTGCGCTCGACGACGCGCGAAGCAAGAATCCCGATGACGCCGCGGTGCCAGCCTTCGCCGTCGATCACCAGCAGGCGTCCGGCAGTCAGTTCTGAATCACTGGCGAGGCGCTTTTCGATGGCCGTGAGAGCGGAGACCTCGGTCTCGCGGCGCTCACGGTTGAGCCGTTCCAGCTTGGCGGCCAGCTCGGCGGCGCGGGTCGCATCTCGTGTAGTAAACAGTTCTACAACATCCGTGGCCACGTCCATGCGTCCTGCAGCGTTGATGCGCGGAGCCAGGCGGAAGGCCACATCGTAGCCTGTGAGCGCCCTGGCGGCAGGGTCGAGTGCTGCGGCGGCAAAGAGGGCGCGCAGGCCCGCCCCGGCTGGGCGGCGCAGTTCGCGCAAACCCAAAGCCGTAATAACCCGATTTTCGCCGCGCAACGGTACCGCATCAGCGATGGTGGCGATGGCCGCCATCTTCAAAAAACTGGGCAAAGTTTTCTCGCGTGTACGAGCTGCATCGCGCCGCTCCAGAATCGCCTGCGCCAGTTTCAGCGCGATGGCCGCGCCACAGAGATATTTTTCCGGGTAAGCGCAGCCTGACTGGTTGGGATTGAGAACGGCAAGAGCGTGTGGGACGTCGTCGTGGGCTTCCAGAAGATGATGGTCGGTGATGATCAGGTCCAGTCCCAAACGGCGCGCTGTTTCGGCCTCGGCAAAGGCTCTCATGCCGGTGTCCACGGTAATCACCAGCCGGGCGCCCTCGGCATAAGCTTCTTCCAGCACGCTCGATTGCAGGCCGTATCCCTCGCGCAGCCGGTGGGGCACGTGAAAGCGCGCAACTCCGCCGAGCATCTCGATGGCCGTTTTGAGCAGGACGACGGCGGTGGTGCCGTCCACGTCATAGTCGCCGTAGAGCAGAACCGGCTCGCGCAGGGCGATAGCCTGCTCCAGCCGGGCTACGGCTTGGGACATGCCCAGCATGAGCAGCGGATCGTGAAGATGAGCGACTTCGGGGTTGAGGAAGGCGAATGCTTCTGCCGGTTGTGTGACGCCGCGAGCCACCAGCAACTCGGCCAGCACCAGAGGCAGGTGCGCGGCTTTGGCCAGCTCGGCGGCCCCGGCGGGATGCGGCTCCGCGAAGCTCCAGCGCTGGCGGAGATGCTTCCGCTCCTTACCCTGCCGCGAAACGGGCGGCGCAGCTTGCGGAGAAACTGGCCGTAGAATTGGCTCGTTGCCTTCAGCGCCCACCGCGCTTACTCGTCCTCGTCGTTGTGATCATGCTGCTGGTCGCCGATGACAATATCCTGGAAGGTTTCGATGTCCTCAAGAAGCCCCTGGAAACGCTCATACCACTCGGTAGTGGTTTCGTGCAGAAAGGCCACGCCCTGGTAGATAAAGCCCAGTTGAATGTAGCCGAGGTTGCCGGCATACTTACGCAGCCACTGCGCCTCCACCAGCTCCGAGGACTCTTCATCGGGGAAGTTCATCTCTCCGGCTTCGTCGATCAGCGCGTCGATCTCCTCGCGCTCCAGCGTCATCTCGCTGAAGGTGACAAAGGGAGCACCGGCGTGCTTGGCCATCTCCACAAAGTCTTTCCATGCGTCGGGGTTGCCGTCACCCTCCCACACGATGGAGGGGATGTCTTCGGTTACGTAGCCGGGAAGGCGTTTGAGGCCGTGGCCCTCGATAAAGGCCACCATGTCGTCTTTCAGCGTGAGGAGGTTGTCAGCGTTCATAGTCAAGCTCTTATTTTCGCAGACGCGGGTGGGTTGGCGGGAGCGATTGTGGAAACTTCGTAGAAGCAGGGAACAAGGGAGCTCAGTTTAGTCTGGAATGGTATCGATCAAAAAGGAACACCTTATGCCCGCATATGAGCGCCACGTCTTTATCTGCTGCAACGCGCGGCCAGAGGGCGCGCCTCGTCCCTCCTGTACCCGCGACGGAACCAGCGTCCTGCACGCCGAACTGAAACAAAGTGTCAAGGCGGCCGGGCTGGGCGACCGTGTGCGCATCAACAAATCAGGCTGCCTGGACCAGTGCGAACACGGCCCCATGATGGTGGTCTACCCCGAGGCTGTCTGGTACGGCAACGTCCAGCCCGAAGACGCGGCGGAGATTGTTGCCGAGCACCTGGTCGCCGGTCGCCCCGTTGAGCGGCTGCGCGTCGCCGACGAGTGCCTGAACACCGCAAGCTGTCCGCATCGGCCCATGGTGTACACCGGGCCGTCCAATGCGCTATTCTGAGCCTTAGCCCATGATTTTTTCCCGCGATTATATCGGGTATCTGGCCCGACGGACCGTCAAGCACCTCATCGACGCCAAGATGATTACCACCAGTGACTTAAAGGCGACCGAAGCACGCGTCAACGAGGCCATGCTGGAGGAATTGTCCCTGGAAGACCGCATCAACGAGGAGGTGCGCGTGATTCTGGACGCCTACTCCGAGGAGATGCGCAAATCCGGCGCGCAATACGCCGAGATGTTCAAAAAGGTGAAGACCGAGCTGACCAAAAAGTACAAGGCGGTGCTATGAGGATCAGCCCCGACAAGCTCAACAAGCTAGCTCACACCGTGGCCGACACCCTGGCTGAACGCGACGAGGTTGGATTTCTCGAAGATCGCAACACCATTCGCCAAGAGGCGCGCAAGGCGCTCACAGCGCTGCTCACCCAGGAGGCCGGAATCGACGCCGCTGCCCGGCAGAAGATCGCTAACCAGCGCAAGATCATCGTTGAAGGCTCGCAGGAGTGGGAGATTCTTTACCGCAAGTACTACAACGATGAAGTCCGCAAGCTGGGCATCTAAGCCGCCACGCGGCCTAAGGGTTTCGGATCAGCTTGAATCTGGATTCACCGCTGGTATTGTGCATCGCTGACCTGTTCCATCCAATCCACGACCTTGCCGTTTAATCGCTCCTGAATTGCAATGTGAGTCATGGCCGTGGCTGGTGTAGCTCCGTGCCAATGTTTTTCTCCCGGCGCGAACCAAACCACATCTCCGGGATGAATTTCTTCTATCGCACCGCCTTCCCGCTGGGCCCATCCGCATCCTGCCGTAACAATCAATGTCTGTCCGAGGGGATGCGTATGCCATGCGGTGCGCGCTCCCGCCTCAAATGTGACACTGGCGCCGGAAACAAGCGCTGGGTCGGGTGCTTGAAAAAGCGGATCAATGCGGACGGTGCCTGTAAACCACTCTGCCGGACCTTTGCCGGACGGCTGCGAGCCGATGCGTTTGATTTCCATAGCCACCTTCTGATTGGACAACGATAGTGGACCGCTGCACCGGTCCACTGCAAGCTTTAGATTCCTTTGGCAGGTTGCCGGATTCTTGTTAAACTAATCAAGTGGCCTGTGACGGCCGCTCCCTGCAGCTATGGCGCTATCGTCTAGGGGTTAGGACGTGAGATTCTCAATCTTAAAACCCGGGTTCGATTCCCGGTAGCGCTACCAACCAGAATCAGCTAAAGCCCGCTCATTCAGCGGGCTTTATTATTGCCTTGAAACGTCGTTGGCGTTAGCTGGTCACCATTTGCGCAATCCCTGGTTCACAAAATGGTACACAGGCCATCCGGTCTCATTGTCTTATCTTCTAAATTCCTGTTCTACCAAATTAGCGCGCCCCAAATCCCTCATCTGAGATCTGGGGCGCGGTCACTGACCATTGAAAAGCTACCTGGTGAAGGTCACATACTTGCGCCGGACGTAGAAGCGTAAGCCTCCAGTCCGGGCCGGCAACCAAATCGGACCTGATGCTGCTAACGCGAGGGCAGGTCCAGAGAGGAATCTGGCATGACGCCATGCTTTGTGTGCAAGGGGCGTCATGCCAGGGAATGAACTACTGTGCGGTAAAGGTGTAGTCGTTGTACGTGTAGACTCCGTTGACATTAGTCCAGAGCCGCGCATAGATCGTCTCGCCGTTGGTTGGCAGGTTGGTGGCCGTGATGGTGGCGGCCGTCGTGTGAGCGTCAAACAGGTTGCCCGAGCCTACTCCCGTGCTTCCCAGGTAAAGGACGTAGCCGGTGGCCCCGGCGATCGGCGTCCACGTGAAGGTCACACTGTTACTGGTAAATGTGCTGCCCTGCGTGGGAGAGCTCAGCGCGGCCGGAGAAACTGCCGTAAAGGTGTAGTCTTTGTACGCGTAGTCTCCGTTGAAATTGGTCCAGAGCCGCGCGTAGATCGTCTCACCGTTAGCTGGCAGGTTGGTGGCCGTGATGGTTGCGGCCGTCGTGTGAGCATCAAGCAGGTTACCCGAGCCTACGCCCGTGCTTCCCAGGTAAAGGGTGTAGCCGGTGGCGCCGGCGATCGGCGACCATGTGAAGGTCTGGCTGGCGCCGGTAAACGTCGCCCCCTGCGTGGGAGAGGTCAGTGTGGCCGCCGAAACCGCGGTAAAGGTGTAATCGTTGTACGACCAGACTCCATTGGAATTGGTCCAGAGCCGCGCATAGATTGTCTCGCCGTTGATTGGCAGGTTGGTGGCCGTGTAGGTGGTGGCCGTTGTGTGAGCGTCAAGCAGATTGGCCGAGCCTACGCCCGTGCTTCCCAGGTAAAGGGTGTAACCGATGGCCTCGGCAACCGGCGCCCAGGTGAAGGTCACACTGTTACCGGTAAACGTGCTGCCCGGCGTGGGAGAAATTAGCGCATCTGGCGAGGCCGCGGTAAAGGTGTAGTCGATGTACGACCAAACCCCATTGTAATTGGTCCAGAGACGCGCATAGATCGTCCCACCGTTGGTTGGCAGATTGGTGGCCGTGGCGGTGGTGCCCGTGGTGTGAGTATCCAGAAGGTTGCCCGAGCCAATGCCAGTGGATCCCACATAGAGGGTGTAACCGGTGGCCCCAACAACGGGATTCCACATGAAGGTCTGGATGGAACCGGTAAGCGTCGCGCCCTGTGTGGGCGAGATCAGCGTAGCCTCTGGATTGTTTGTAGTCAGCGAAGAAGAGGTCGCAGACGCAACAAAGGTACCGGTTTCGTAGGTTGCCGAACTCCATGGCGCGCTCATGGTGAACTTGGCCTGAGTGCCGCAGCCGGTAAAGTTGATGGTGAAGGATGCGCTTGCGCTTCCATTGGCCGGAATGTCACCGAGAACAACCGGGTACGCGCTCGGCGGAGTAATCACCGGCGTGCAAGCCGCTCCCGATGTTTGGGTCAGCGTCAGGCCGTTGATCTGCGTCGCATAGGCCGGGCCCGCGCTGCCGTTGGTTGCGGTCAAGGTCCACATGCTCGTGTCCCCTGCTCCGGAATGGTTGCTGGCCGAGAAGGTCAATCCGTAACCCGGCAATTGAGTTGGATCGACAATTCCCCAATACGCGGGCTTGGCTTGCAGGTTCATGTCGAAGGGCAGCGGATAATCGGTGCGACTGACCGGGAAGCTATCTAGCCAGGTGTCGTCGTCCGCCATACCCCATAGAGTTACGCCGCTGATCTTGCCGCTCAACTGGCGGAAGGCGTCAAAGTACTGCGCGTACAGCCATCCCTCCTCGGCCAGAACCGATGGCGGAATGCTGTTTCCGTAGTTCGATGTGGTGTCGCCGGCATTGTAGACGCTGATATCCATCTCTGTGATCTGCTGATTAATGCCGGGGAATTCCTCAGCGATGGTGTTGATCGAGTTGACTACCGCGCTGACCGATGGATAATTGATGGCGCTGTGCGTCTCATGGCCGACGCCATCGATGGGAATGCCGCGGTTCTTCAGATCCTCGATCACGCTCACCAGACACGCCAGACGGTTGGGATCCGCGGTACTGTATTCGTTGATGAACAGAAGTGTGCCGGTCGGCGCATACTGCCGTGCCGCCTGCAGGGCAACATCAATATAGCTCTTGCCCAGCACCCGGTAGAACGGCCCATGCACCAGGCAATCCGGCTGGCTGGGATCGAGCGGTTCATTGATCACATCCCATGCATATACCTTGTTGCCGAAGTGCTGCACTTCGCTCTGAATGTGCTCCTGGATATTCGCAGTCACCGTCGCCTGATTCGCGGGCGAGTTTGTTCCGTCCCCAAATGCATACGATGGCGTCTGCGCGCCCGTTGACCAAACCAGATTCTGGCCGCGCACCTTCATGTTGTTGCATACCGCCTCAGCTACAAGGTTGTCGCCGTTGCCGTAGGTGTAAGTGCCCAGCGTGGGTTCCGTGGAACTCCACTTCAGGTCGTTGCCCGGCGTCATGCTGTCAAAGTGCATCGCCAGCAGTTGGGCATGCGCGCCCGAAAGATCGGTTTGATCCACCGCGGCGCCGATGGGGAAATACGACGAGTACGTCTGGTAAATCGACGGGATAGTTGTCTGGATGGTCGGCGGCGCCACATAGGTCAACTGGAAGTCGTCTATGTAGAACGAGACCAGGTCGTTGCCTGATGCGGGCATGGTCTGCAGATAGAGCGAGGCCTGGCCGGTGTCATAGGGGCTGGACATGGTGTAGCCCATCACGCTGATCTGGTGCCAGTTGCCATCGGCCAAAACCGTAGTGCCGGGATAGCCGTTCACACCGGGATAGCTGGTTGTGCCGCTCTTGGTCGTCTGCAGGCTCATGTTGATCTCGTGCGACGAGCTATCGGTCGGCACCAGCAACACCCACACGCTCAGGTTATATGTCGAGCCGACATACATCTTCTCGCTGACGCTGATCGAAGGTCCATCCCAGTTGGCGATGCGTCCAGTGGTCAGCAGGCTGTGAGTGCCGCTGTGCGCCGCGGCGGTCGAGTTAGTGACCGTCGAGCTGCCGGAGCGCGAACCCCAGCCGTCCAACCCGCCGTCCTCAAACGTGCTCGTAATGCCGGTGTTGTCCTGCTCGCTCGGGCTGATAGGCGCCGGCGACAGCTCGCTGATCGTCACGTCGCTGACATAAAAGGAATCCGTCGCGCTGCTCGATTGCAGATAGAGATCCAGAGTCGTTGGCGGTCCTGGCAGATTGCTGAAGCTGAAGGTGCCTTGCACCTTGGTCCATGCCGTACTCGACAAGGCCGCCGATGTGGCGATCGTTCCATAGGACCCGCTGGTCGCGCAGTCGGCCGTCTTGGTCGATAGCGAAACCGTCGGATTGCTCGAATCCGGCGCCGCCAGCATCACATACGCGGTGATCTGATAGGTTGCGCCGGCAACAACGTTGTTCACGCCCAGAAGGTTCAGGGCTGGGCCCATGTAGCCCGCGGTCCGATTCGAGACCAGCAAGCTGGTCGTATTGCTATTCGGATCGGCCAGCGGCGAGGTCGACGGAGTCAGCGTCGGATTTCCGAAGCCGAACCAGCCGTCCGTGCTCCCGTTGAAGAGATAGCTCGCAATGGTCGCTCCGTTAGGCGGCGGCGCGGTCTCGGTGATGATCACATCGTCGAGATAGAAGCTAACCGCGCTGGTAGCGCCCACCAACTGCGCATAAAGCAGAACTCCCGTCTCGGTGGTGCTCACCGTATAGCTACCACCGATCTCCGCCCAACCGGAGTCCGTCACAGCCACTTCGTAGCTGCCGATGGTGTCGTAGCAGGTGCCGCCGGAACAGGTGGGATCGCTACGCGCGATCGTGAAATTCGCGTTGGAGGCCGACTCCCCAGACGTCAGCTTGACCCAGCCGGTAATCGTGTACTGCGCGCCCGGCAGCAAAACGCTGTTCAGGGAGATCGACGGCCCGCCGTGTCCGGCAGAGGCAGTCGTCGTCAAAAGGCTGTAAGAGCCCGCATAAGCATCCGCCGTCGTTGCCACCGGCGTGCTCGCGCCATAAAACGAGCCCCACCCGTCGGCGGTCCCGTCTTCAAAGTTGTATGTTGCCACGGTCTGAGCTCTCAGGTACCCGCTACCGAGCATTGCAATAGTTACTGTCAGCAACGCGGCGCGAGCGATCAAGCCAATTGACAGACCCTTATTCGGATATAGCCGTGAGGGATGCATCTCCTACCTCCTATTCAGATGTGTTATTGGAACGGACTCGAACAACTCCTCGTTCGCCCAAATATTTAGGGCTGCCAAGTAATGGGATTTACTTGGGCACGAGAAGTATATGTACGTCATGGAAAAAGTGTCAAGAACAACTTGGCCTGACCCCAGGGCCGGCGCATAACAATAACTATATGAAGCAGATGCCATAGCTGTAAGCGACTGTATTCAATGGATTGGCTGCTAGATTCTCAAACTTAAAACACGGGTTCGATTCCCGGTAGCGCTATTAATTCCTTCTCTTCCTGCTACAAACTCCATCCTGTTTTGATTTCCATCGGGGCTTCCGTGTACTCTTGCTGCCATGAACTGGCGGCGCGGATTGTTGTTGGCGGGAATACACCTGGCGGTGGCTGGGACGCTGATTGTGTGGCTGGAAGTGGATATGGCACAGCACCGCAAGTCCCATGTCAGTGATAGTACGAAGACCGAGCAAGTGGATGCCACGCAGGAAGGTGAGACGGTTACCTTTCGTCCTTGCGGTTTGTGGGTTGAATATCTTCCCCAAGACGAAATTGTGCGGTTTGCCAATATACCTGCCTTCGTTCTGACAGACTGGCGGGAGGAATGTCCGCCAAATTGGTCGCTATCGGGAATACTTCATGCGGACTGGGAACACTGGACCTTAGAATCGCAGCGGCGAGTTGATGTCGGTTTTGTAATTCTGATCGCGACGCAGTGGTTCCTGGTGGGCGGGTTTCCGCTTAGGAAACCGATGCGTTGGTGGAAGGAGCCGGGAGCCTTTATCACGCTCTGCACCCTGATTGCCTTTGCTATAGTGCTGATTCCAGTCATTGGAGCGGTGGCAAAGCTTCCCGCATTGATTGCCGGCCTTGCCTGGTTCTGGTGGCTCGGCCTGTTGGTCTGGAAGACGCTTCGCTCCGGCTGGAGTCTGGCCAGGCGAGGAATCGAGCATCTCCGCTGAACATACGCGAAATGTTCTTCGCCGCGCGCCAGTCAACAACCTACAGCTTGCCTCGTCTAACCGAATGAAGGTATATACACTTTGACCTCTATGAGAATCAGGCTCGTTTCCTGTTTTTCCGTTTCGATGTTGGCCCTGGCCTGCCTGCCTGCGGCCAGCTCTGCCCAGCAGCCCGCCTCCAGCCAGCCGGCCCCGGTCCTGAAGGCGCCGGCCCGCGATGTCGTGCTGCCCGTCACGGTGCGCAACAAAAAAGGCGAACTGGTGACCAGCGTCAAAATCAGCGACTTTACCCTGACCGAGGATAGCCGTCCGCAGAAGATCAAGAGCTTCACGCGCGAGACCAGCCTTCCCTTCCGGCTGGGCCTGCTGGTGGACACCGGCCACGGCATGATGGGCGCCATGGAGAGCGAGCGCAAGGCTGCGGGCAAGTTTGTTGACGCCATGCTGCCGGAGCAGCCCAAATCCGGGCAGGGCGCAAGCCAGGACCAGGTCTTTCTCATCCACTTCGACCGCATCGTTGAGCTGCTCCGGGATTTCACTACCTTGCGTGACAAACTGCACCGCGAGTTGGACGAGATGGGACCCAGCCGCGCCGCGCAAAACGAGGGGCAGGACGCGGAGGGCGGCGGGGGCGGCAATGGCGGCTACGGAGGCTATGGCGGTGGCCGGGGACAAGGTCAAGGCCAGGGTCAGGGACAGTCGCACGGCCATCGGGGCGGCACACAGCTCTACGATGCGATTTATCTAGCTTCCGATGAGCTGATGAAGAATCAGGAAGGCCGCAAGGCGCTGATCGTCTTCTCCGACGGCGTGGACCGGGGCAGCAAGATGACCCTGAACGATGCGGTGGACGCGGCTGACAAGGCTGGTCTGGCCGTTTACACCATCTATCTCAAACGCGAGGAGGAGCGCTCCACGAGCGGCAATCCCGGCAGTGGCGGCGGGCGCCGTGGCGGCATGGGCGGCGGAGGTTATCCCGGCGGTGGTGGCGGAGGCTGGCCGGGCGGTGGCGGCGGACATAGCGGTGGTGGTCGCGGCGGCGGTGGCCAGCGTGAGCCCGAGGTTGACGGCAAAAAGATCATGGAGAAGATCGCCACGCGCACTGGAGGCCACTACTACGAGGCCAAGAAGAAGGACAACCTCGATGAAATCTACGGCCAGATCGCAGAGGAGTTGCGCGGCCAGTTCCAGCTTACCTACACGCCCGACGTGGTGGACAATGAAGGCGGCTTTCATAAGATCGTTCTCAAATCTAATAAGGACGACCTGAGCGTAGTCACGCGGGAAGGGTATTACGCGCCAGCGGTCAAATAACCTTTTCCCCGATCATAATCGAGTGCGTGATGCATGCCCGAAGTCCACCTAACTCCTTTATTATCAATTGTTATATAAATTGGATAAATTTTACCTATTTTTTACTTGTCCGGCCTAATTTTTCTTGATACGCTTCATTTACCCCATTCCACGGCATGGGTGCAGTAGAGATCATCGTGTATACCCGCTCTGGCATTCCCCCCAGGCGGATTGCTGTATCGGAACACGAATTTGTAGAGACTGCACCCGATCGGGCTATTCATACTTTGCAACTTCCTCCAAACGCACCAAGGGCGCAGCCATTCGGTTGCGCCCTTGGTGTTTGAGTTGGCAAGTGTCGCCCTAGCTGGTGGTGTGGGCTGGGCCGGACTGCTTCTCCTCCAGCGCCGCCTGCGCTGCTGCCAGCCTTGCCGTCAGCAACCGGAAGGGCGAGCAGGAGACGTAGTTGAGGCCGATCCTGTGGCAGAACTTGACGGACTCCGGATCGCCGCCGTGCTCGCCGCAGATGCCCACCTTGAGCGTTGGCCGAGTGCCGCGGCCCTTGGTGGTGGCCATCTTCACCAGTTGCCCGACGCCCGCCTGGTCGAGGGTAGCGAAGGGGTCCTGTTTGAAGATGCCCGCCTTCATGTAGGCCGGCAGGAACTGGTTGATGTCGTCGCGGCTAATGCCGAAGGTGGTCTGCGTGAGGTCGTTGGTTCCGAAGCTGAAGAACTCGGCCTCTTCGGCGATCTGGTCGGCGGTCAGAGCCGCGCGCGGCAGCTCGATCATGGTGCCCACCATGTAATCGACCTTTAATCCCTTCTCCTTGAAGATTTCCTCTGCCACACGGCGCACAATGGCCGTCTGGTTGCGCATCTCTTCAATGGAGCTGACGAGTGGAATCATGATCTCGGGATGCGGATTTCCGCCCTTGCTTTTGGCTATGACAGCCGCCTCGATGATGGCGCGAACCTGCATCTCGGTAATCTCCGGGTAGGTGATGCCCAGGCGGCAGCCGCGCAGCCCGAGCATGGGATTCTGCTCGTGCAGCTCCTCGACACGCTCCAGCAGCGCGCGCAGCTCCTTCAGCTTGGGCGAACGGGGCTTGGTGTCTACCAGGTGCTGAATCTCCACCATCAAATCCTCGCGCTTGGGCAGAAACTCGTGCAGCGGAGGATCGATGGTGCGGATGGTAACCGGCAGCGACTCCATCGCCTTGAAGAGGCCCACAAAGTCGGCGCGTTGCATCGGCAGCAGCTTCTTGAGCGCCGCGCGGCGGTCCTTCTCGTTGTCCGCCAGGATCATGGCGCGCATGTGCTCGATGCGGTCTTCTGCAAAGAACATGTGCTCGGTGCGGCATAGGCCGATGCCTTCAGCTCCGAAGAGGCGCGCCTGTTTGGCGTCTCTCGGGATGTCGGCGTTGGCGCGTATGCGCAAACGGCGGACCGGATCGACCCACGACATGAAGGTAACCAGATCCGGATCGTCGGGCTGAGCGTCCAGCGTCTTCAGCTTGCCTGCGATCACCCGACCGGTGGTGCCGTCCAGCGAAATCCAATCGCCGTGCTTGAAGGTTTTGCCCTTCACGCGCAGTTCCTTCTTGGTTTCGTCCACGGTGCAATCGCCCGCACCGGCTACGCAACACTTGCCCATGCCGCGGGTGACGACAGCGGCGTGCGAGGTCATGCCGCCACGCGAGGTCAGAATGCCGGCGGCCACTTCCATGCCCGCGATATCCTCGGGCGTAGTTTCACCGCGCACCAGGATGATGGTCTTGAAAGCGCCGCTCTGGTGTTGCTTGACGGCGTCCTCGGCGGTAAAGACGATCTGCCCCACAGCCGCGCCCGGCGAAGCGGGCAGGCCGGTAGCCAGCACTTCAATCTTCTCGCCCTTTTCAACGAGGCGCGGAACCAGGAAGTCGTACAACTGGTTTGGCTCGACGCGGTGGATGGCCTCTTCTTGTGTGATGAGCTTTTCCTTCACCATGTCGATGGCCACGCGGACAGCGGCCAGGCCGGTGCGCTTGCCGTTGCGGGTCTGCAGCATGTAGAGCTTGCCATCCTGGATGGTGAACTCAAAATCCTGCATGTCGCGATAGTGCTTTTCCATCTTGCCGGTGATGTCTTTCAACTGCTTGTAGCAGTCGGGCATGACGCGCGCCAATTCTGAAATCGGCAGCGGAGTGCGGACGCCAGAAACCACGTCCTCGCCCTGCGCGTTCATCAGGTACTCGCCGAAGAACATCTTCTCGCCGGTAGCCGGGTTGCGCGTGAAGCCCACGCCGGTGCCGGAGGTCTCGCCCAGGTTCCCGAAGACCATGGCCTGCACGTTGACCGCTGTGCCCAGCCAGTCATCAATCCGGTTAATGCGGCGATAAGTCTTGGCGCGCTCGTTCATCCAGCTGCGGAAGACGGCGTCGCGGGCCTGCACCAGCTGATCCTTCGGATCCTGCGGGAAATCCTTGCCCGTCTCCTTCTTCACCAGCTTCTTGTACTCGGCGATGATCTCTTTGAGAGCAGCGGGCTGAAGCTCGTAGTCAAACTTGACCTTGGCACGCTTCTTCACGCTGTCGAAGATGTGCTCGAAGTGCTTCTTGGGGACATCCAGAACCACGTCGCCGAACATCTGGATGAGGCGGCGATAGGAATCGTATGCAAAACGGGGATTATTGCTGCGCTTGGCCAGCGCTTCCACGGCCTGGTCGTTGAGACCCAGGTTCAAAATCGTGTCCATCATGCCGGGCATGGAGAACTTGGCGCCGGAGCGCACACTGACCAGCAGGGGATTGTCGCCCGAGCCCAGCTTCTGGCCTTGCAGCTTCTCCAGCCGCTCCAGTGCAGCATACATCTCGGTGTTGACCGCGGGCGAGAGCGCGCCGCGCATGTATTCGCGGCAGGCCTCGGTTTGAATGGTGAATCCGGGGGGAACCGGCAATCCGGCGTTGGTCATCTCGGCCAGGCCGGCGCCCTTGCCGCCCAGCACATCCTTCATGCTGCCATTGCCGTCGGCCTTGCCGCCGCCAAAGAAATACACGTGTTGAGTTGAGGTTTTGCCTGCTTGTCCAGCAGACGCCTGATCCAGAACGCCCTGCGTCATGGTTTGAAGCCTCCTACTTTAGGATTCCGCGAGGGCGGTCTACTGGACAGAATGGCCGGACGGAGGCTCAGGCTCAAAAGAAGTGAGGTTTTAAGGCTGAGCACGTGCGGATCATCCAAGCTTCGGAGAGCGCTGCGCGGGATTGATTCGTCGTAACTACGAATATCGTCTCTAGTATACAGTTGCCTGTGTTGAAGGTCACATCCGATGCGCGCGAACTTGGAGCCGCGTGCCATTCCGGCACGGGAATAATTGTGAATTTTACTCAATTATTTACAATAACCAGCGATGAAACGGGGGGCAGAGGGCTGCGGCAAGCATTTTTACGCAGCCGTCTGCTCCAGGCGCTGACCGGAAGTGCTCTTCCAGGCCACACGATTCGTTGTTAGAATCCGCTCCAATCCTACCAGCCTCAACACCTCTGCTACATGCGGCGTTACGTTGGCCACGCTGAAACAGTGGCCGGCCCGGTGAGCGCAGGAATAAAGCGAGACCAGGGCGGAGATGCCAGCCGCGTCGATGCGCTGAACCGAGCCTAAGTCGAGCGTCACGCTTTGCCGGCGCACCAGCGGTGTTAGCCAGTAAAGCAACTCCTTCTCGCGGCCTCGTACCAGCTCAATCATTTCGACTGTCTGGCCTGCTGAGGCCGCCGCGTTGTTTATCGGGTTCAAAATCGCCGTTGTCATAAGAAAACCTCCAGTGAAAGCGGTCTTACTCGTTTGGACAGCCGTTTTGCGGCCTGGGTTGCATATTTCCGGCGCTTGGCCTGCTCTTTCTTGGTCTGCACGCGGGCGGCCAAAGCCGCAGGGAGTGGAATATGCTGAAATCGCAGGGGCTAGAAGTAATTCCAGATTCTGTGCCGCCGTTTCGTGTGTTCTTTGCGCTCATCACTGCCCGCAAATGAACACGCTGAAGTTGAATACGTAAAAAGGGGTACTAGCGGTTCCGTGTCCAGCACTTTTTCCAACCCGTCGCAGAAATTTGAGGCCATCCAGAACTCCGTTTCCTGCCTGAACAGGGAACTTGTACACACTTTGGCGCTGGAGGCCGGATTCACCGAGGCGGGCCTGGTCGCGCTTCCCTACACAAATCAAGACCGGGACGCGACACGTTTCGAAGAATGGGTGCGGGCGGGACGCGCGGGAACCATGCGCTACCTGGAGAGGGTCGGCGAGAATGGACGGCTGCTACGGGCGCGGATTGGAACGCCGATTCCCTGGGCGCGCTCAGCGGTGGTTTGCTTTGCGAACTACAACAGCAAGCAGCCACGCTCGATTGAGCCCGCCGCAGAAGACGCTGGCTGGATCGCGCGTTACGCCTGGTCGGGCAAGCTGAATACAAACGGAATCCGGCGGCCAACAGACTATCACAAGGTTTTGCTCAAACGCATGAAAACAATGGAGTTGTGGCTGCATGAGCACTTCGGCGCCTTCACCGCACGCGGCTTTGTGGACACCGGGCCGGTGGTCGAGCGAGCCCTGGCAACTGCAGCCGTCTTGGGCTGGACGGGCAAGAACACCTGCCTGATCCATCCAACACTGGGGTCGTACGGGTTTCTGGCAGTGCTGCTGACCTCCCTTGCGATCGAAGAGAAAAAAACGACTCTGATACCTGACCGCTGCGGAAGCTGCCGCCGCTGTCTGGAGGCCTGCCCGACAGGCGCTCTGATTGCTCCTTACCAGATGGATGCAGCCAAATGTATTTCATATCTGACCATCGAACACCGCGGAGCCATTAAGCCTGAGTTGATGGAGGGCATGGGGAGGCAAATCTTCGGTTGCGACATCTGCCAGGATGTTTGCCCCTGGAACCGGAAGTCGCCGTTCAGCGCGGACCCAGAGCTCGAGGCGCGCCCGGAGCTGGTCAATCCGGCGCTGGAGTGGCTGGCGGCGATGGACGAGGCGGAGTTCGAGCGGCAATTCAACGGCTCGCCGGTGCGCAGGGCGGGTTTTCTAGGGCTCAGACGCAATGTGGCTATCGCCATGGGAAACAGCGGGCAGGGCCAGTTTGCCCTGCTGCTGAAAAAGTGGGCCGAGGCCGCTGACGAAGGTCTGCACACGGCGGCGCAATGGGCGCTGGAAAAGCTTCGCGGCGCTTAGCCCCAAGCGGCTATTCTTGAAGAAACCATGCTCCGGCAGTCTTGCTTCGCGCGCATTTTTTACCGTGAAGAGTTTGTCTCCAGAAAGGAAGCAACCAGTGGCTGAAGACCTTATTCACGATACGCAACCTGATGCGGCTGTCGAGGCTCCCCGAGCCGCCGATGTGCCGTTACCGGCAAAGCTATCCAAGTGGTACCGCTGGCGCAAGGATGGTACGGCGCTGGTACACTACCTTCTGGACAGCGAGGTGCACACCTTCGCATTCAGCGTGGCGGCCAACGCGATTCTCTCCTTCATCCCTTTTATCGTGCTGCTCTACACGCTGGCCTGGCCTGTCTTCCACTCGCAGATGATGGTGGGCGTTGTCGACGATATGGTGCGCTACTTCCTGCCCTCGAACCAGGATAATATTGCCAAGAACCTGGATGGCGTTGCTATCGCGGCCTCGCAACATGGCATTCAGGTTTTTTCGCTGATTATGATTCTGGTGGCCTGCACGGGCATCTTTCTGCCCCTGGAGGTTGCACTGAACCAGGCCTGGGGCGTGACCAAGAGCCGCAACTACCTGCACAACCAGGTCATCGCTTTCGGTCTTGCCATCCTGATGGTGGTGCTGGGCATGGGCAGCATCCTGCTGAACGCGGCCGCGCGCAGCGTGCTGTCTGTGATCTTCGTTCACCAGACAAATATCAAGTTCATCGATATTGTTCTTCATTTTACTTATCAGGGAACCAGTTTTATTTTGCTGGCTGCAACCACCGGCGTGGCCTCGATCGCGTTTTTCTTTTCCATCTACTGGTTGCTGCCCAACCGCAAGGTTCCCTGGCGTCATGTGCTGAGCACGTCGATCTATACAGGTGTCATCTGGCTGGTGTCCAAGTATATTTTTGAGCTTCTGCTGCCGTATATGCATCTGAACGGTCTTTACGGCCGGTTCTATGTCTCTGTGGGCCTCTTATTCTGGGCTTATATCTCCGGGTTGATTTTGTTTGCCGGAGCGCAGTTCAGCGTGACGCGGCTGGGGAAGAAAGAGAAAGTGAGTTAGCCTGTGCGGATGACGCGGCTCAAGGCTCGGCCAGCAGCGCCTTCAACTGCTTCTCGATGGTTTTCAGATCGGTCTCGCCTTGAAACTTCGCGCGAACTTTACCCTTTCTGTCGATGAGATAGGTCAAGGGCAATCCCAGGACTCCGCCGTAGAGTTCTCCAAGCTTTTCATCGCCCATGGCCACGGGATAATTCAACCGGAGCTTTGCTTTCATCCTGCGTGCCAATTGAGAGTCGTCGTCCATGGAGATGCCGATGACCTGCAATCCCCGCGGGCCGTACTCCCGCTTCCATTGGACGAAGACCGGCATCTCTACCTGGCATGAGGCGCACCATGTGGCCCAGAAATCGAGCAGCACCACCTTGCCTCGAAAGCTGGCGAGATTTATACTGGCGCCGTTTAAATCCCTGCGCGTGAACTCCGGAGCCATTTTGCCGACGAGAGGTTCGGCGGGGGTGGCTGTCTGCGCCCCTGCGGCGAAGCAAGCCGCCAGCAGCAAGACGCCCAGCATCAGGCGGCGCTGCGCAGCCCTCGCCTTAGCGTCCGCGTTCAACTGGATACCCCTTGTCCACCCAATCGGTTCCCAGGTTGTTGGCAAGGTAGAGAACCTTTACATTGGTGAATCCCAGATCGCGCAGCAGCTTGAATGCAGGCCCGACGTTGGGGCAGCGCACCCACGGGCAGCAGCCGCAATAGAGCACGATGAAGCTCTTGCGAGGCAGTGGCGCAACCCTTGCTTGCAGCTGCTTCAGGCCCTCGGACTGCGAGCCGGCCCCGGCATATTCAGAGCCTGCTATATGCGCCTGGGCAAAGAGCATGTGTGAGCCAACCTGCAAGATCAGCGGCTTGTTCTCTCCCTTGGCCTGCAACAGGCGGTTCAACTCCTCGGACTGAAGAATTTGTGCTGATGGAATAGATGAGGCGCTTTCCGGCGGCGGCGCGCTCCAGCCAAACTGTGCGTGAATCCGTGTATGCGTGGCAAACAAAATGGCCATAGCGGCAATGATACCGGCGCTCCGGGCAAGGTTGAATTTCATTGGATTTTCTCCGCAACCAGTCTACAGCGCCGCGGCCATCACGTCCTGATCTTCGTGTTCAAATAAGGCGTCTGCATGGTTGTAGAGCTTGGCAGTGACCATCCGTGGAATCTCAGCGGCTTCCGCGGGCTTGCCGAAGAGCCAGCCTTGGGCCAGGCCGCATTGCATCTCGTTCAATATGCCGGCCTCCTCTTCGGTTTCCACTCCCTCTGCCACGGTCTCAAGCCCAAGGTCCCGTCCCAGGCCAACAATCGCTGCGACAATCGTCCGGCGAGCGCGGTTATGGGTCATGCCGTGAATCATGCTCCTGTCGATCTTCACCTCGTTGAAGGGCAAAGCGTGCAGGTGAAGGAGGCTGGAGTAGCCCGCGCCGAAATTATCCAGCGACAGCCTGCAATGCAGATTCTTCAATTCGCCGGCCACGGCCTGAGCGCAGGAAAGATAATTCAGCAGAGCGCCTTCGGTTATCTCCACGGTCAGCCGGTCAAGCGGAAATCCGCCCCTCTCCGCCACCGAGGCAATCTGGCCGGGCAGAGTCTCATCCATCAGTTGCAGCGGAGAAAGGTTGATGGACAAGCGCAGCCCCTCTGTCAGCAGGGGCGCGGCCGCGAAGGTCTTTTCCAGTAACTTGCGTGTCAGCGCGTTGATGTATCCGCACTTCTGGACGATGGGAATAAAGGCGTCCGGCGAAATGGCGCCTAGTCGCTCATGGTTCCACCGGGCCAGGGCTTCAAAACCGGCCACATATCTGCTGCTCAGTTCCACCAGCGGCTGGAAGAGCGGGAAGAACTCATCTTCTTCGAAGGCTCTGCGAACGTCTTGATGGTCGAGGAACATGGCGTAACTCTACGACAGAAGAGAGAGAAACGCTATGACCCGAAGTAATTTGATCCGTGTGTCTGTCCAGCTTTGAGACAATTTAACAGCTACAAACATCCATGCCGGTTCTAGATGTCGAGGTTCTTCACGTCCAGCGCATTATCCTCGATGAACTTGCGCCGTTTCTCGACATCCTCGCCCATCAATGTGGCGAATATCTCCTCAGTTTCCACAAAGTCTTCCAGCTTGACCTGAAGCAGCGTGCGCCGCTCGGGGTCCATGGTAGTCTCCCAAAGCTGCGAACTGGTCATCTCGCCCAGGCCCTTGTAGCGCTGCACCTGGTAGTCCTTCTTGCCCTGCTCGACGATGTAGGCGAAGAGCTCGCGGGCAGTCTGCTTTTCTACCGGCTCGCGCACCATGCGTGCGGTGCGGCGGGCCTGCTTAGCCTCGGCCTGCGCCTCCGCGCCGTCTTCACCCTCAGTCTCTTCTTCGCTAACCTGGGCCGCTGCCTTGGAGGCGTACTCAATCAGGAAGGGCGGTTCGAGGAACTCCTTTATGAGCGTGTATTTGGCCATCATCTGGCGGAATTCGGGGCTGGAGGCCAGGGTCCAGTCGATGTGCCGCTCGGCGCCCTGCGCATCGACAAAGCTGAACGACCAGGTGTGGTGCTCCTCATCCTCCACCGGCTTGTTCAGCGATTTGATATCGAACTCATCGGATCTCTCCGTCAGTTCGGCGCGCAGCTGCGCCAGCTTGGGCGGAATCTTGCTCTCGGTCTTGGAGGTGAAATCGGCGCGATGCGTCAGCTCGGCTCGCGCCAATAGTTCGGTCAGCTTCTCATTGCGAATGCGCTTGTCTACCTTCTCGACAAAATCCAGGTATTCGCTCAGGGTTCCCATGAAGCGGGTCAAGGTGGCGCCCTCGATGCGGCTGGCCGCCTCGCCATGGCGCACAATCATGCCTTCCGCCGCGCGGTTGACCATCACCTTCACAAACTCCCGCTCGTCCTTGATGTACTGCTCGAAGCGGCCCTTCTTGATCTTGAACAGCGGCGGCTGCGCGATGTAAATGTTGTCGCGCTTGATCAGCTCGGTCATGTGACGGAAGAAGAAGGTGAGCAGCAGGGTGCGAATGTGCGAACCGTCCACGTCGGCGTCGGTCATGAGGATGATCTTGCCGTAGCGGATTTTGGAGGCGTCGAAGTCATCTTTGCCGATGCCGCAACCCAGCGCGGTAATCATGGCGCGGATCTCCTCGTGGCCCAGCATCTTGTCGTAGCGCGCCTTTTCTACGTTGAGAATTTTGCCCTTCAGCGGCAGAATAGCCTGGAAACGCCGGTCGCGGCCCTGCTTGGCAGTGCCGCCTGCGCTCTCGCCCTCGACCAGATACAGTTCGCAGCGCTCAGGGTTGCGCTCGCTGCAATCGGCCAGCTTTCCTGGCAATCCGTTGCTGTCCAGCGCTCCCTTGCGCCGGGTCAGGTCGCGGGCCTTGCGAGCCGCCTCGCGGGCGCGTGCGGCCTCGACAGCTTTGTTGATGATGCGCCGGGCGACGGGCGGGTTCTGCTCCAGGTACGCTCCCAGCCGCTCGTTGACAAAGGCCTGCACGGTACCGGCAATGTCGGAGTTGAGCTTGCCCTTGGTCTGGCCCTCGAACTGCGGCTGCGAAAGCTTGACGCTGACCACCGCCACCAGCCCTTCGCGCACGTCGTCGCCGCTCAGGTTTTCCTTCATGTCCTTGAAGAGTCCGAGCGACTGGCCAACGGCGTTGATGGTGCGGGTCAGTGCGGTCCGGAAGCCGGAGAGGTGCGACCCTCCGTCCACCGTGTTGATGTTGTTAGCGAAGCTGAAGACCGTCTCCGAGTAGCTGTCGTTGTACTGCAGCGCGATTTCAATCTCGACTTTATCGCGCGTCGCCTCCATCATGATGGGCTTGTCGTGTAGCACCGTCTTGCCGCGGTTCAGGTGCTTGACGAACTCAGCGATGCCTCCGGCGTATTTGAATTCCGAGCGGCGGGCTTCACCGGTTTTGGCATCGGTGGTGCGCTCGTCGGTGAGCGTAATCTCCAGGCCCCTGTTGAGGAAGGCCATCTCGCGCAAGCGCTGGGCCAGAGTGTCGTAGTTGAACTCGATGGTGGTAAAGATGCTCTTGTCGGGCAAAAAGTGAATCTTGGTTCCGCGCCGCTTGCTGGTGCCCGCCTGGCGCAACTCACTGGTGGGCTCGCCGCAACTGAAGTCCATCTCCCAGGTGTGGCCGTCGCGCCAGATCTCCACGTTGAGCTCTTTTGAGAGCGCGTTGACGCAACTGACGCCCACGCCGTGCAGCCCGCCGGAGACTTTGTAAGTGGAGGCGTCGAACTTTCCGCCCGCGTGGAGCATGGTCAGCACCACCTGCACGGCCGGCATCATCTTGCCGTTGGCAAGCGGCATCAAATCCACCGGAATGCCGCGGCCGTCATCAACCACCGTGATGGAGTTGTCCACGTGGATGATAACTTCGATTTTTTTGCAATAGCCGGCCAGCGCCTCATCCACCGAATTGTCCACCACCTCGTAGACCAGATGGTGCAAACCCAGCTCGCCTGTTGACCCGATATACATGGCCGGCCTCAGGCGGACCGCCTCCAGACCTCCAAGGACCTTTATGTTCTCTCCGGTATAGTTGCCGTTATCATCTGGGAACGAAGTGGTGTTCAGGGGGTCAGTCGCCATAGGTGTCCATTCGTAAAACCTTCGCCTCGAGCGCCATTGGAGGCATCGCGTCCGGAGGATTTCCGGGCCGGGATTCGGAGGCCTAACCGATTGAAAGACTGGGGCTTTCAATCAATCTTTTCTGCGTCTATTTTACCATGCGGGGAGTCTCCGGACGAAGGGTAATAATGGGTGGAAATAGCGCACAAAATAAGGAAAATATAGACGCTTTGAGTTACTTTAGTAACAGCCTCCATTACTACCTATTTATATTTCTGAATTAGCTGGACTTAATCTGAGAAATGTCCTACGATTTTTGTGTACAGGAATTGTGCTACCTCCCCTACAAAATCCACCAGAGGTAACCATCTATGGAATTCATCATTCGCATCTTCGCGCTGCTTCTTATTGCGGCCGCCGCCGCCACAGCTGCCTATACACCCAGGAACACGCAGCCCACAGCTAGCCACCAGTCAGCCACGGCAAGTTTGCCGGGTCCGGTATGCGATCCGACCCTCTGCCCCAGCGGCCCTAGCCAATAGAATTTATTGGCTTGAATTTGTAAGTTTTTTGTTGAGTTATTAGGCATTCGGCGCTATTCTTAGATAGTTCTAAGAGCGGCGAGGGTAGCCTTATGCCTCCACAGACCGTGATGTCCCTGATGAGCGTGGCAGAGTTTGCGCTCTGGGCCGTGCTCGGAATTCTGTTCTGGAAGAAGAAACTCTATCGCCGGTTTCCTGCCATGGGAGCCTACTTGGCGTTGCGTTTAATTTCAATGCCTGTGCTGCTCTTCTTTTTGTATGGTCGATCGCAGCAATGGTTCCATGGCCTCTGTAACCGGATTTACTTTTACGGCTTCTTCGGTGTATACATCGCCAGCGCGGTGCTCCTCTTCTTTGTTTCCATGGAGATCTTTCGCTCCGTGCTCTCAGCCTTCCCTGGGCTGATGAAATTCGGTATTGTGATCTTTCGCTGGGCGGTTTTAGCCTCTGTCCTGGTGAGCTTGTCGACGATTTCCTATACGCATCGCGGTATCCTCATCATCCCCAGCGTCGCTTACGGTCTGATGCATTCGGTGAGCATCGTTGAGTTGTGCCTGCTGGGCTTTCTCTGCCTGGGTATGAATACACTTCGTCTCTCGGCCCGCAATATGGCCTTCGGGCTTGCCCTGGGATTCGGCATGATGTCCGCCAGCGACTTTATCCTGGCTTCATTCTGGTCTAGCAAAACATCAATGACGGATCCGGTGCAGTTCGTCTACGAGTCGGTGATTCTGTTTACGCTGGGGATGTGGGTGACCTACTGTGCCCTGCCCGAGCCTGCCCGCTTGCCTCTCATGGTGCCGGCCAACTCCATCATCCTTCGCTGGAATGAGATTGCCACTGCTCTGGGTCACACCGGAACCCAGGTCGCCGTACAGCCCTCCGGCGGCTTCTTGCTGACCGAATCGGAACACGCAATGGAAGAGGCGCTCACCGGGGACGTGAAGGGCCGCACATAGGCGACGTTACAGAGATCAGGATTCGGGTCAGAGATGAGCATGTAGAAAAGGCCACGGCATCGCCGTGGCCTTTTCACTTGTATGCCCGCTGAATTGTAATGCGCGACGAATTACTTGGCTGCTACCGGTTCAATCGAGGCATACCGCCCCAGCTTTGGCTGGCACGTCAGGTAAAGTGCCGGGATCGCACTGAAGCAATGTTGTTCATAATAAGCGCAACTGTCTTGGCCGAGACAGGATGTCCATATTCACCAGTGAAGTATAGAGGAGGAGACCAAAGTACGTTGATATCGGCGGGGACATCGTGGAATACGTCGCGGTACGAAGACTGCACAAAGAACGCATTTGCCCCGGTAGCCGAGTTACAGCAAACAAGAGAGTATCTGTACTTCTCAAATAAGTCGTTGAATTCCATCAAGCTGGCGCCAAAATAGTCGTCCCCTACCCATCGATGAGCAGGGTTGTATTCGATCTTCCAGCGAATTGGAGGTATAAACTTTGCGTTGTATTCGACTATGAACAACTTCGGCAGGAACCCGCCTTTCAGAAGTTCTTCAACGAAATATATGTCGTTCCCATCCAGGTCCAGCGACACAACATCGACCTTATCCTCTGATATGGATTCGAGACCCCGTCTGGCAAATGACAAGATGTTTTCTGTATCAATAAACTCTCGAATGAAGGCGAAGTCTCGCTGCTGACCGGTCAGAGGCGCGGGTAGAAGATCATAGGCAAGGCTTTCCGCACCGACCCAAAACCCTTTCCACCCTAATGACGCCAGTACAATCGTGTTGTTCTCAAGCCCGTTCCCCACGCCGAACTCAGCAAACACACCGCATTTAATGCCAATGCGTTTGATTATCTCGCAGGTAATCCCATCTTCATCGGCTTGTGAGAACACCTTCCTTCCGCACTTATTGAGAGGATTTCGATGTTGCTTCACGATCTGTTCATTATGCTCGAGAAGTGCGACCGTGGATATAACCTGCAATGCCTGAAGCACGTCACTCGCCATCACGTGACCTATACGCCTCAATGCCCAATGCAGCAGACGTGAAATAGGACTCACGATCCTGGCAAATATTCGTGGAAGGATTCCCACTTTCATGCGCAACTCCACTGCCGGCTCTTGTCGTGCGTCTTCAGCAGCCGTCCCGCCGGCATCACCACGGCATCCTGCATCGACGTTACTTTTAGTCTTCGTCCTGTTGGCGTAATTTAACCCGGTCCTGCCCAGCGCACGCTGATTCAATTGCGGTGGTTGAGATAAACGAATGGGGATCACAAGGATGCGCGAATAAAAGGGACTTGGGATAAAGGCAGAAAAGGCCACGGCTTCAACCGTGGCATTTTCATTTGAAATAATCCGGATTTATTCGGCGGTTACCGGTTCAATTGAGGCATACCGCCCCAGCTTGCCGTGGTTGGTAAACTTCACCCGGCCTGTGACCTTGGCAAAAAGCGTATCGTCGGAACCTCTGCCTACGTTAGCGCCTGGCTTGATGCGCGTGCCGCGCTGGCGCGTGATGATGGAGCCGCCGGTGACCAGTTCGCCGGCGAAGGCCTTGACGCCCAGCCGCTGCGCATTGGAATCCCGTCCGTTTGTGGAGCTGCCTCCACCCTTCTTATGTGCCATCGCTCAATCTCCTTCTTGTTCTTGTGCGCTGCCTTACTTGGCGGCGGTGTAGGTCTTGCCGTCGGCCTCGATGGCCTTGATGCGCACTTCGGTAAAGTTCTGCCGGTGCCCCTGCAGCTTCTTGTACTGCTTCTTGCGCTTCAGGTGGAAGACCAGGAGCTTGTCGCCCCGGCCCTCGCCCAGCACCTCGGCGATTACCTTGGCTTTGTCCGGCTTGGCCACGCTTCCCGGCTCGCCGCTGACGGCCAGCACATCGCTAAACTCGACGGTCTGTTTCTTCGAGGCGACGCTCTCAATCTTCAACACGTCGCCGGGCGCAACCCGATACTGCTTGCCACCGGTGCGAATAACCGCGTACATAATCCCTCCAGCGCAAGTCCGGCTCGGCCGATGCGCGCCTATAGAAAATAGCTCGGGCGGAAACTTCCGTGCCGCGGGTATACGCTCAAGCCCCTGAATGATCGGGCGAGCGTCTGGCTCCGCGGCCACAGGCAGGAATCGCCAAACTAGTGTAGTGTACCGGTTTTGTGGGGCCAAGGTCAATTTGCATCGGAAATTGTGCAGTTCCAGCGCAGATATGATGCCGACTGCTTCACCCCCTTCCGGGGCAGGGTTGGGTTCACGGGCATGACCGGCTCATTGCCAAATCAGGGCCTCGCCGGAACAACGTAGAACAAAATGGCGAAGTAGTGGGCCACGCTGCCGGCCAGAACAAACAGGTGCCATAGTGCATGGAAATAACGCAGCCGGTCCATGGCGAAAAAGACGATGCCCAGCGTGTATGCCAGGCCCCCCGCGCCCATCCACATGAGTCCGTGCCAGCCAAGGGTGTGGATCAGAGGCACCACCGCGACCACTGCTAACCATCCCTGCGCCAGGTACACCAGCGTCGAGGCCACCGCAAACCGTTCCACGGCGAAGCTCTTGAAGATTACCCCGCAGATGGCCAGTCCCCACTCGATGCCAAAGATCGTCCAGCCCAGCGGCCCGCGCAACGTGACCAGGCAAAAGGGCGTGTAGGTGCCGGCGATCAAAAGGTAGATGGATGCGTGGTCGAGGATCTGAAAGACATGCCGCGCCCTCGTCCGCACCAGCGAGTGGTAGAGCGTGGAGCAGATGTAGACCAGCATCAGTGTCGCGGCAAAGACAGAGCAACTGACGATCTGCCACGCCGTCCCGCGCGATGACACGACGATCAGATAAACCCCTCCGGCAATGGCCAGCCCCGCGCCAATGCCGTGGGTGATGGCATTGGCCAAAATGTCGCCCAGATGGTAGGTTGTTTGCTTGGGTTGCACAGATTGATGATAGCGTGCGGACGCGGAAGTGCCCGCCGCCCACCATTACACTAAAAGTAGTGCGTCATCGCAGTGCAGGAGGCCCACATGGCATCGACTAATCGTCCGGCAGTAGCTCCCGCGTCGCGTCCCGGGCGCTTTGGCGTCTATGGCGGGCGCTACGTGCCGGAGACGCTGGTGGCCGCGCTCGACGAGTTGGAGCGCGAATACGACCTGGCCAGAAACGACGCGGCCTTTCAGGCGGAGCTAGCTGATCTGCTGAAGAACTACGCCGGCCGTCCCACGCCGCTCTACTTTTGCAAGCGGCTGACAGAGCAGTTGGGCGGGGCAAAGATTTATCTCAAGCGCGAAGACCTGCTGCACACCGGCGCGCACAAGATCAACAACGCCCTGGGCCAGGGATTGCTGGCGAAGCGCATGGGCAAAAAGCGCGTCATCGCCGAGACCGGAGCGGGGCAGCATGGCGTGGCCACGGCGACAGTATGCGCGCTGCTGGGCATGGAGTGCGTGGTATACATGGGCGATGTGGACATGGCGCGGCAGGAACTGAATGTCCTGCGTATGCGCCTGCTGGGCGCTGAAGTTCGCGGCGTTTCCTCCGGCTCCAAGACGCTCAAAGACGCTATCAGCGAGGCCATGCGCGACTGGGTCACCAACGTGCGGACAACTTACTATCTGCTGGGCTCGGCTCTGGGCGCGCATCCCTATCCGACCATGGTGCGCGACTTCCACCGCTGCATCAGCCGCGAGATCAAGGAGCAGATTCTTGCTGCCGAAGGCCGCCTGCCCACCGCCATCATCGCCTGCGTGGGCGGCGGATCGAACGCCATCGGCGCCTTCTACGAGTTTCTGCCCGACAAGCAGGTCCGGCTGATCGGCGTGGAGGCCGGTGGCCGTGGTCCCGCTCTGGGCGATCATGCTATGCGCTTCAACGGTGGAGCGCCGGGCGTCTTGCAGGGCACGTATTCCTACGTTTTGCAGGATGAGAACGGCCAAATCGCGCTGACCCACTCGGTTTCAGCGGGCCTCGACTACGCCTCCATCGGTCCGGAGCACGCCATGCTGCACGACACCGGGCGTGCCGAGTACGTCTCGCAGGATGACGCGGCTACGCTGGATGCGGTGGTGCGGCTGGCGCGGAGCGAGGGTATTCTGCCGGCCCTGGAAAGCGCGCATGCTGTCGCCGAGGCGCTGCGCATTGCTCCAGCCATGCAAACTCATGACATACTGGTGGTGAACCTCTCTGGACGCGGCGACAAAGACATGGGCATCCTGGCGCGCGAGTTGAAGATTCAGGGAGCGTGAACGGCAACTTCCATGGCGATACGTTTCGATCACAAACCCGGACTTGTCATCTATCTGACGGCCGGCGACCCGACGCTCGATGCCACGCGCGAGATTGCACTTGCAGCCATCGACGCGGGCGCGGATGTGATCGAGCTAGGTGTGCCCTTCAGCGATCCGCTGGCCGATGGTCCGGTGATTCAGCGCGCCAGCGAGCGCGCGGTGGCTAAGGGGACGCGGCTCAAAGATGTGCTCAAGCTGGCCCGTGAGATTCGCGCTGCGCGACCCGCCGCGGGTCTGGTGATCTTCAGCTATCTGAATCCGATTTTGCGCTACGGCCTGCCTCAATTCGCTGACGCCGCCGCAGAAGTCGGCGTGGATGGCGTTCTGGTAACCGACTTTATCGTCGAAGAGGCGGACGAGTATTTGGCCGAGATGGCCCGCGTGGGACTTTCGCCGATCTTTCTTGCCGCGCCCACCAGCCCCGACGAACGGCTCAAAGCCATCGCGACGCACTCCAAAGGATTTGTGTACGCCATCTCTCGCGTGGGCATCACCGGCACGCAGCAGAGTTTGACCTCCGATGCAGCCCAGCTGGTCCAGCGCATCAGGCGACACACCAAACTGCCGGTAGCCGTTGGCTTCGGCATCAGCAACGCGGAGCACGTTGCTCAGGTAGCCGAGTTCGCCGATGCCGCGGTGATTGGCAGCGCGATTGTGGAGTTGATCGAGCGGTCAACCCCGGAGTCAGCGCCCACCGCCGTATCCCGATTTATCAAGGGCCTTCGCCTGCCGCAGGCGGCGTTGGCCCGGTAAGAAGAGCGAGCCTCTAGCTTTTAGCTCATAGCTTCTAGCCTCCTTTTTTACATAGCAACAGTCCGTTGGAAACGCAGGAAGCTAACCGGAGCAAGATCAGCTAAAAGCTAGAAGCTGGAAGCTAACAGCTAGCTTTTCGACACGAGGACTGAAATGACGCTGGAAGAATTGCGAAACCAAATTGATGTTCTGGACCGCCAGCTGGTGGAACTGCTGAGCGAGCGGGCCCGCGCTGCGCAGATGATCGGCCACCTCAAGGCTTCCACGTCGTTGCCGATCTACGAGCCGGCGCGAGAAAAGGTGATCTACGCCAATGTCCGCGCGGCCAATAAGGGCCCTCTGCCGGACATCGAGTTGACGCATATCTACGAGCGCATTATCGACGTGATGCGTGCCTTGCAAAAAAACGAGTTGGCGTCGGAAAGGAATGCCCGCGCAGCTGCCGCGGGCCAGGGCGAGGGCGCTGACACAGCCGCGTCCGAGACAGGGAACAAACCATGATCGTATCCATGCAGGAAAGAGCAACCGAAGAACAGATTGATGCCGTCATCGACGCCATGGTGGAGGTGGGGCTCAGTGTGCACCGAACCACCGGTGCGTCGCAGAGCATCCTGGCCGGCGTCGGACCCACCGCCAATGTGGACCTGACCATATTTGAAGTGCTGCCGGGCGTGCTCAATGTGCTCCGCATCAGCTCGCCGTACAAACTGGCCGGTCGCGCCTTTCGTCCGGAGGGCTCGGTCATCGAGTTCGCCAACGGTGTAAAAGTCGGCGGCGAGCAGGTGGTCGTGATGGCCGGTCCCTGCTCCATTGAAAACCGCGAGCAGATGTTCACTACAGCCGCGCGCGTCAAAGCCATTGGCGCCAGCTTCCTGCGGGGAGGCGCCTTCAAGCCGCGCAGCTCGCCCTACGCCTTTCAAGGCATGGGCATACCAGGACTGCAGATGATGCAAGAGGCCGCGCAGGAACATGGCCTGCTCACCGTCAGCGAGGTCATGGAGATCTCGCAAATCGAGGAGATGTCGCTCTACGTCGATTGTTTTCAGGTGGGCGCGCGCAATATGCAGAACTTCAACCTGCTGCGCGAGCTGGGGCAGATGCGCAAGCCGGTGCTGCTCAAGCGCGGCATCGCTGCAACCCTCGAAGAACTGCTGCTGTCGGCGGAATACATCATGTCCGGCGGCAACTACGACGTGATCCTTTGCGAGCGCGGCATCCGCACTTACGAGACTGCCACGCGCAACACCATGGACATCTCCGCGATTCCGGTGATTCACAAGCTCTCGCATCTGCCCATCGCCGCCGACCCCTCGCATGGCACGGGCCGTCGCGACATGGTGGCTCCCATGGCGCGCGCCGCGGTGGCCGCGGGCGCGGACGCGATTTTAGTCGAAGTGCATCCCAACGCCGATAAGGCCGCCTCCGACGCCGCGCAGACCCTCTACCTGGAGCAATTCGAGGAACTGATGGCCCAGTTGCGCGTCATCGCCACGGCGGTGGGGCGGACGATGTAAAGTGTGATACGCCGAATGGTTGGACTGCTGATTGGGCAAAAAAGAATACCAAGTCTGTGGATGGAGGGGCTATGAATTTCAATCGCCGAAAGTTTTTGGGTGGTAGCCTGTCCATTCTGGCGCTCGCGAAACTTAGCTTTGCTCAATCCAGATCAAGCTTTTTTAGAGGCTCAATTCCCAGTGGACCATTTTTGCCGGATTGGGAGTCCTTGAAGGCATACCAGTGTCCCGACTGGTTTCGAGATGCGAAGTTCGGAATCTGGCGCATTGGGACCCGCAGTGCGTGCCGGAGCAAGGGGACTGGTATGCGCGCGGTATGTACCGTCAAGGGGATCCTTATTACGAGTATCACGTCAAGCATTATGGCCACCCCTCGGTCTTCGGCTACAAAGATATTTGTCATCTGTGGAAGGCTGAGAGATGGGACCCGGAGGCGCTCATTCAGCTTTACAAGAAGGCTGGAGCCGGGTATATGGTCGCGCTGGCCAATCACCATGACAATTTTGATTGCTGGGATTCCAAATACCAGCCGTGGAACGCCGTTAATGTAGGTCCCAGGCGGGACATCGTGGGCACATGGGCGAAGGTGGCACGATCGCACGGGCTGCGCTTTGGCGTCAGTTATCATGGGACTCCGCATCGCGTGTGGGACGAATTCATGCCGGTCCGGTATCAGAGCGACAAGGAGGGCCCTCTGGCGGGCGTTCCATACGATGGGGTGATGACCAAGGCCGACGGCAAAGGCAAATGGTGGGAGGGCATGGACCCTCGGCTGTTGAACGGTACGCCCCACTTGAAGAACACGCCCTGTCCGGAGTTCGTGAAGAATTTTATGCTGCGCGTTCAGGATGTTATTGATAAGTACAATCCCGACACCTTTACCTTCGACGACAACCCGGTCTTCGATTTCGATGACGGCGGGCCTCTTATGGACCTGAAGGTATGGCTGGGCATACCGGACCTGGCGCCGGTGATTATGGCGTATTATTACAACGCCAATATGCGCTCCCACGGAGGAAAACTCGAGGGCGTCCTCGACCTCAAGGGCGTTCCGGAGCCGATTTGGGGAACGATGACGCGGGATTTCGAGCAGGATTCGGCGATGGACATACAAGCGAATCCATGGCAGACGGAGGCATGTATCGGCAACTGGCATTATCAGCGGTCGATCTTTGAGAATCACACTTACAAGACCGCGGCGTTGATGGTGCCCGTGCTTGTGGACATTGTCAGCAAGAACGGCAATCTGCTTTTGAGCATTCCGTTGCCCGGCGACGGTCAGCCCGACGAGGACGAACTGAAGTTTCTCGATGAGCTTGCCAAGTGGAATGCGATAAACGGCGAGGCAATCCATGGAACGCGTCCTTGGTGGATCTTCGGCGAAGGCCCAACCCAGGGCGGTGCGGGCGGGATGTATACGCTGCACAAGCGTAAGTTCGCGGCGGGGGACATTCGCTTTACGCAAAAAGGCGATCTGCTCTACGCAATCGCTCTCGCATGGCCCGGCGATGGGAAGTTGGTGGTGAAGTCGCTGGGATTGAACTCGCCGCATTATCCAAAACAGATTGGGAAGGTGGAGCTTCTTGGGTACAAGGGCGAGCTGAAATGGAATCGCGATGCTGACGGAGTGAGCATCGATCTTCCCGCGCAAAAGCCGTGCGACTACGCTTATGCGTTCAAGGTAAGTCCGGCATAAGCACGGATAGGCAAGTTGCGGGGGATTGCCGGCGCGGTGGGAAGAACACTTTGAACCATAGCAGCATCCCGAATCTATCCATCATTCGGATGATGGGTTGAAATCGACATTTCGCGATTACTTAGCAGGTGACTAGGTTTGAAATACATCGGGGGGAGAACGTGAATGTTCTTTCAATCGTGGAGATCTCTGATTCTTGCAATCCTATTAATCGGAATCGGGTGTATCCAGCTTTTCTATAGCAGGGAGTATGCAGACGCAGCGAAGCGCGAGGTTTCAACCGTTGGTAGACTCACATACGTTTCCCGTGGGAAGTCCTCTACATTCGAGTATTCATTCGAAGTCAATGGATTTACAACTGGAAGCATAAGCGGAAAATGCAGAACGGCCCTTACACCGCAAGGATGCAAAGAGGGTGCGCAGGTTATTGTTTACTATGACCCCGAACATCGCTCACCACCTATGTTGGAAGAGTTTGGCGCAGCCAGTCGCGAACGGTTGTTCTTCGGCTCCTTGATGGTCATTTGTGGCTTTCTGTTGATCGGTTTCTATTTCATTCTCAAGAGAGTCGTAGGGGATCCAGAAGAATCGGAAGAAACAGATGAAAGCAAAAATAACGATGAGCCGGATGTGCTTCATATTGTTCCCGGTAAGTGATTTCTGTCTCATTCAATCGGATTTGGGCTTCGTGCAGTAATCTGAAAGTGACTATGATCGAGCGCATCTCCATTCTGGGCACGGGCTTGCTGGGAACGTCGGTGGGCCTCGCGTTGCGCGCGGTGGGCTTTCACGGCTCCATTACCGGATGGAACCGCAGCCCCGAAGGCGCGCAAGCTGCGCTCAAGATGGGCGCGCTCGATTCCATCGCCGCCGACCCCTTGCAAGCCGCGCGCGAGAGCCAGGTGGTGCTGCTGGCCATGCCCATCTACGCCACCCTCGACTATATGGAGAAGCTCTCCGGTGTTCTCGGCTCCGAGCATCTGGTCACCGATGTGGGCTCGACCAAGGCGCAGATTACCGCCGCCGCCGGCCGCCTCTTCAACACGCCGGAGCGCGCGGCGTTCCTTCCCGGCCATCCCATGGCCGGCAAGGAGCGCGGCGGAGCGGCCCTGGGCGACGCCAACCTCTTTCGCGGTGCGGTTTGGCTCTTTACCGAGGTTCCCACCTGGGAACGTTCTTTGGTTTCATCGAAGCTCATAAAAGGCTGGCGGGAGTGGGTCGTTGCCATGGGCTCCAAGATTCTCGATCTGGACCCCGCGCGCCACGATGAGTTGGTTGCATGGGTCAGCCACCTGCCGCAGTTCGTGGCCACGGCCCTGAGCGCTCTGCTCGAAGAAGAAGTCGGCGATGCGCCCGAGCTCAAAGACGTTGGGGGGCGTGCACTGCGCGAGATGACGCGCCTCGGCGCCAGTCCCTACTCCATGTGGCGTGACATCGCCCTCACCAATACTGAAGCCATTCAGTTTGTGTTGCTGGCTCTGGAGCAGCGCCTCGCCCACCTGCGCGAAAACCTGCGCACGCCGGAGTTGCGCGACGAGTTCGAGCAGGCAAACAAGTTTCGACGGGAGTAGCGCAGAGGCCTTCGTGCGAATGATCATAGCGCCTTATATACAGGTGAAGCCCGTGCGCTTCAATAATACTGTCTCTGGGCCGGTATTCAGAAGTCATGCCGATCATCTTCAACAGTAGCGATAGCATGCGGCCGATCGCCGTTTGGGGCTGCCTCGCCTGAAGACGAGTTGGCGGCCTCGGTTTGGGCGCGCAGTTTGGCCACGGTTTGCCAGTTGTCCTTGTGTGGCTGATCGGCAATCCAGGGCGGAAGCGTCATGCGGAGATAGTCGCTGAGCGCTTTGGCGTAGCCTTCGTAGAGTACACGCATCTCCCCAAGCCTCTCGATTGAACGGCCATCGCGGCAGACACTGACGCCGCTTTCGCCTAGCAGCTTGTAAAGCTGTTCGTATCGCTCAGGGGGAAGCCGGTCTGGAGCATTGAGGGCTGGCTTGAGCGAAAAGATCTGCGACAGATCAACCATTGCGTGGCGCGCCATGGCAAAGGTCAATTGAGCCTGACGCACCTCGTGGCCTCGCACGCCGGTAATCAACAGCGCCGAAGTGTCCAGCACGGCGGTCAACGCGCTGAGCCAACTCTGATTGTTGTGCTGCGAGCGGAAGTAGCAGAGCAGCGGATAGGAGATATGGCTCTCGAGCAATTCCGCGGACCAACGTTCCCACTCGCCCAATAGAAGAGTAAGGGCGCCATGGCCGCCTTCAAATGAATGGCGGCGCATCATTTCCGCGGCTGTAGGAGGTGAGCCGGCCCGCGCATCGAGCAGAGAAATACTCACTTCACGACGCGAGAAGGCGCTATAGAGCACCGGGAAATATCCCATCACGACAGCAAGAAAGCCAAGCCCCGTACCCGCTTCGAGAATGACCAGTTCGCGCGCCCACGGATTGCGCGGCGTCACGTCCCCCAGTCCCAGCGTAAAGATTGTGGTTCCGCTGACATAGAGATCCGATGGAAAGCCCGGCCCTTGCGCGGAGTCGATAAAGGGGCTGCCCAGCGCGTAATAGATAAGCGCAAATCCCACCACCATCACGGCCGCCCACACCACCAGCAGAAAAATCAACGACATGGGACCGTAGTAGCTGAAGGCCGACTCCCGTTTGCGCGGATCGTGCAGCCGCTTGGCGAAGAAGACCCAAGGCGACCAGGTCAAGCGATAGAAGATGCGTGTGAGACGATAGCGGCCGGTAGCGCGGCGCGGCAGAATAATGGTCTGGAAAGCATCGAAGAGCACTGCAAACAGGCACACAATGCCGGCAAACATGGTGACGATACGCATCGAACCTCCTGTTCTGGAGTAGCTGGTTTCCCATTCTTTTCGCTACGAACGTAAATAAGGATGGGGTGCCCGGCCATTCCATGCGCCATTATTGCCGAAAAAGCAGACCTCGGAGGCTACAGCCCGCGTTGGTTGTGCCGCATTGATGTCAGGGGCTAAAGCCGTGATCTACCAGCCGCGCCCTTTCATAGCAACGCATCTTCGCTGTCTGCTATTCCGCTTCCTTCACCGGTTCCGCTTCCTTCGCCGGATCGATGGTGTGGAAGCCTTCGCTCTTGGCCGCTTCCAGCAACTGCTGCGAGGCTGACACGAAGATAATCTCCGTGGCCTGGAACATGTCGCGGGCGACGATGGCCGCGGCCAGTTGCAGAGTGTCGGGCCAGCGCAGAGTGGTGCGGTCGAGGAGCTGGCGCGCAGCTTCCAGCACCGCCGGGTTCAGCGGTTCCTGCACCATGCGCGCCGCCTCCAACCGCAGGCTGTCTAGCGCCGCCGTGGCATTCTCCGCGGTGAGGGCGCCGGAGCGCTCGCGCCGCCGGATGGCCGCGTAAACCTCCAGCGGCGTCGAGGCGGAGATAAGCTTGCGGTTATCCTCCACGGCCTCCATCAGGCTGATCAGGGCGCTGGTACCCTGCTCCTGCACAAACAGCTTGGCGAAGGCGGTGGACTCAAGAAAGTAGCAACTCACAGGCTCCCCCGTTCTTCCTCGATGGCCTCGGCGATTGAGTCGCCATGCGCCGTAACCGGATGGAAGCGCTGCGCCTCTTCGGGCATTCCCGCCTCGACGCGGTTAAGGCGAATGGTGGTGGTGGGATAGGCCGGCGTCTTGGGGTTGGCAATCTTGCTGGTGACCACGACGCCGCGCTGGATGGCCTCGGCCAGGACGGCCTGGCGCGACTCAGGATGCTGATTCCAGCGATAAGCTTTGCGTGGCAAAAACGAATCGCGGAACCACTTCAGAGCGATGAAGGCATGGCCGCCCCGCTCCGCCTCAGCCAGCGCGGCGCACAGTTCTTTCACGCGGGCGTCAATGTCGGCGGGAATCACCGCCTCCTGCCCGTCGTCGTCCTCATCGTATTCATAGTCGGCAGTGGCGCGCGATGTCCGCGCCGGCCTTGGCACAACTTCAGTGCCGTCGATGCGTTCAAAGTAGATGCGCACCTCGTCCTCTTCCGGCGTCCAGGTAGATGCCAACGCATTGCGGCGCTTGCTGCGGCCGCTTTCGCTGCACAGCTCCACAATCGCCTGGTAGCCCGCCGGAGCCAGAAAATGCAGGGCTCGCGCCAGGCCGGGATCCGCGCTGAAAGACAGATCGTTCAATGCTTCTTCAATCATCTCTTCCGCGTCGGGAATGCTAATGTTGTTCACATCTATGCTGTTTGGATCAGCTTTTGTCGATTTCATTTTTTCTTCTCCGTATGCCGCTTCCGTTTCCGCCCATGCCGCGCCTCCGGCAGGCTTATGGCCTGATTCCGGAGTTGATCGCACAAAACAGGGAAAGGAAGCAGCCTTTGCTCTAAACCGCACGCATTGTTACAGAGGATTTGCCTGCCTTTATTTCTTCTGTCGCACCAGGATTCGAGAAATACTCTAGCTAATTCCCCTGTTTGAAGCTATCAGTCCTCAGTGTACCCGATAAAGCGGCCCTCATGGGCTGGGTTGTAAAAAAAGCTAATCTTGCCGGTTAGGACCTGGAAACCGCCAGTCAGACCGGCAATTTGGACCGAGCGAGTTCTCCAATAAGCGGAGGCAAAAATACTTTACCCCAGCATCAAAATATTCTACGACGATCTTCCTGAAACGGCCAAACGGCCGGTAAGGTGCAAACAAGGAATCCATACCGCGAATTATCTTCAGTCAGGCCAGCTTTCCCTCCTGCAAATCCCTAAACTGGTCTTATCCGTCGTGGTGCGGCAGGTGTTTATGGTCGTCAAAACACAGAGCAGGGGACTCGGCATCACCGGACTGCATGTGGGAGCAACCAATGTCCGGCGTTATTTCCCCAAAAACATTTCCAGTATCGAACTGCAGTTGGATCATCTCCAGATTCAGTGTGGCCTGAAGCCCAATTTTTGGCGAGGCGAGCCGGAGATCTTCGACCCACGGCTCTGTGCCTGGCTTGAAGCCCGGCATATGCATACCAGGCTGGATCGAACACCTGTTCCGCTGGCCATGATTCCGGCGGGGAAGAACTCCTACCGCCTGCAACCAGTCTGCATCAACAGACAGACCCGCTCCAAACTGCTTCCTGCAGAAGCCTGAGTCCATGCCACGCAATGACGTCCACACAGTTCACGACACAGAGGTAACGTGTCCCAATATTCTGACCCCTGACCTCTGTCTCTTGATAGACTCAAAACACAGTGACTCTGACGCAGCTGCAAAACACAATTGAGCGTCACTTTGCCGCGGGCCACGCCGCCATCGGGGACGAGTCCGCCATGAGGGCTTTTCTGTCATTGCGGGCGGCTCTGGAGAGCGGCGAGGTGCGCGCTGCCTCGCCTGACGCCGCCGCACCCTCCGGATGGAGCGTGAACGCCTGGGTCAAGCGGGGCATCTTGCTGGGCTTTCGCCTGGGAGTGCTGACTGAGTTTCCCGCTGCGGGCTTCTCCTTCGTAGACAAGAGCACATTTCCGGTGCGCCATTTTGGCTCGGGAGACGGCGTGCGCGTGGTTCCCGGCGGCTCTTCGGTGCGCACCGGAGCCTACGTGGCCCGCAGCGTGGTTTGCATGCCGCCCATGTACATCAACGTTGGCGCCTGGGTGGACGAGGGCTCGCTGGTGGATTCGCACGCCCTGGTCGGCTCCTGCGCCCAGATCGGCAAGCGCGTCCACCTGAGCGCAGCCGCGCAAATCGGCGGTGTGCTCGAACCGGTCAATGCCAACCCCGTCATCATTGAGGACGACGTTTTGGTGGGCGGCAACACCGGCGTCTACGAGGGCTGCATCGTGCGCCAGGGCGCGGTGCTGGCCGCCGGCGTCATCCTCACCCGCGGAACCCCGGTCTTCGATCTGGTCAATGGCGCAATCCTGCGCGCCAGCGAGCAGTTGCCGCTCATCATCCCCCAGAATGCGGTCGTCGTCCCCGGTTCCCGCGCTGTAAGCAAAGGCAAGGGCCATGAAAGGAGCCGGGAGTGGGGCATCAGCCTCTATGCCCCGGTGATCGTAAAGTATCGCGATGAAAAGACCGACATAAGTACTACGCTTGAAGACCTGCTGCGCTGATTCACCCCGGCGGGTAAAATATCAACATATGCGGCAGCTTGCATTTTGATTTCCCCATTGCCGCGCTTGCCAATTACCAGCTCAGTCTTTTTGATTAATGGCACGGCTAGTAAGTGCCTGCACGAAACGGGAAGATGCTCCAGGCACAGCCAATGGAGCGATAGACCATCTCAGAATTGGGAAAGGACCCGTCGAGTATGCCGTTTATCGTCTGGACAAACGAAATGAGTGTGGACGTAAAGATGCTGGATAACGACCATAAAAAAATGGCGATCCTCATCAACGATCTGCACGAAGGACTGATGGCAGGCCGTGACAGCAAGGCTCTCGAACGCATCTTTGATGAGCTTGTCGCCTACTCCCGCGTCCACTTTGCCCATGAGGAGCGAATCCTTACTGAAGCCGGCTACAGCGGCGCTGCGACCCACAAAACGGAGCATGAACAAAAGGTAGCGCAGATTCTGAAGCTGCAGGCGCGCTTCCTGGGTGCAAGAGTATCGGCTGAATATCTCGAGGTGCTGGATCAGCTGAAGGATTGGCTCTTCATGCACATGGAACACTCCGATAAGGAATTCGTGGCGCATATCAAAGCCACCGGAGTCGATTCAATTCTGGCCACGTGGAATGAGCCGGATAGGCTGCCCGGAAATTACCGGTAACTAAGCCCAAACGAGGGAAACGCAGCTCGCTTTTAAGTGCTGAAATCAAGCCGACTGAGCAGGATGAGTCACTCCCCCAGGCCCGTCAGTGTTAGCATCAAGTCTGACAAATGCAAACTAAAAAACTAAAAATCATTCCTCTGGGCGGACTCGGCGAGTTTGGCATGAACTGCCTGGCCATCCGTTGGGAAGACGACATTATCGTGATCGACGCAGGGCTAATGTTCCCGGAGTCGGAGTTGCTGGGCGTCGATGTTGTAGTTCCCGACATCAGCTACCTCATCGAAAACAAGGCGCATGTTCGTGCCATCATCCTCACCCACGGCCATATGGACCACATCGGCGGCCTGGCCTGGATTCTCAACGAAATCAAGGTGCCCGTCTACGCTACTGAGTTCACCTTGGCCTACGTCGAGGGCAACCTGGAAGAAAATCAGTTGCTCGACGAGACTGAGCTGATCGAGATCGTCCCCCGCGAAAAGTTCACCATCGGCCCCTTCACCATCGAACCCATCCACGTCACCCACTCCCTGGTGGATGCTGTTTCGCTGGCCATCGAGACGCCGGTCGGCATCATCATTCATTCCGGCGACTTCAAGATCGACCTCGCCCCGCTCGACGGCAAACTCTTCGACCTGCACACCTTTGCCGAGTACGGCAAGCGCGGCGTGCTCGCCCTGCTGCAGGACTCGACCAACGTAGACCGCTCCGGCTATACGCCCTCGGAGTCCGCCGTCATTCCCCGCCTCGACGAGATATTTTCGCGCACCCTGAAGAAACTCTTCTTTACCTGCTTTTCCTCCTCCATCTATCGCATCCGCATCGCCCTTGACCTGGCCCGCAAGCATAACCGCAAGGTGGCCGTCATCGGCCGCTCCATGATCGATTCCACCGAGATAGCTCAGGACCTGGGCCACATCGAGATTCCCAGCGGGCTCCTCATCAATCCCGGCCAGTTGCGCGACTATCCTCCCGAGCAGTTGATGCTGCTCATCAGTGGCACCCAGGGCGAGCCCATGAGCGCCCTCAGCCGCGCCGCAGTGGACAACCACAAGCACGCCCGCATTGAGCCGGGCGACACCGTCGTTCTCAGCTCGCGCATCATCCCCGGCAACGAGAAAAGCATTTTCCGAGTTATTGACCACCTCTATCGCCGCGACGCCCAGGTCATCTACGACAACGGCTCCAACGGCCTCATCCACGTCAGCGGCCACGGCTCGCAGGAAGAGATGCGCCTGCTCATCAATCTTGTCCGCCCCAAATACTTCATTCCCATCCACGGCAACTACGGCAACCTGCGCCGCCACTCCCGCATCGCCATGGAAACCGGAGCCGTCGAGCACGCCATCGTGCTCGAAGATGGCGACGTGCTGGAGCTGGACAGCAAAGATGTCCGCAAGGTCGACAAGGTCACCACCGGCCGCGTCCTTATCGACTCCGGCTCCTTCAACGATGTCGTCGAAGACCTGGTCCTGCGCGATCGCCGCATTCTCTCCGAAGACGGCGTGGTGCTGGCCGTTCTGGCCATCAACAAGCGCACCGGCAAGGTGGAGCAGCAGCCCGAGGTCGTCATGCGTGGCTTTGGCGGCGCGGACATCACCGAGCAGGCTCGCGAGCTGGTCCTTAAAACCCTCGACGGCCTCACCGCCGAGGAGAAATCCGACTACGGCATGGTCAAGGAAAAGGTTCGCGCCGAACTCAAGCGCCTCATCCAGAAAACCACCGGTCGCCGCCCTATGATTATGCCGGTGATTCTGGAAATCTGAGGTTTGTCTTGGAGATCAACATGAGAAATCTATCAGTTCTAGCATTCATGGCATTCATGTTTGTTCTTGGCTGCAATGCTCAGAATTCTTCTGAAAAGCAAGATGCGAACAAGGATTTCTGGTTCTCACCTGAGGGTTCGCCTTTGAGGTTATCGCTTATAATGCCTAGTGGCAGGTATCTCGAAATAATCAATGTGTCTGATAAAACAGTAGTTGGATATACATTGGGTTGTGTCTTCAATTCCGCTGACGGTCAACATTTGGAACCTAATTTTATTAATCGAGCATTGAAACCGGAAGGCAAAGGTCGAGAAACAGAGTTACCTCCCTGGAGAGGAATTGCCGAACTCAAGGTTGTATGGCAAGAACTCTATTCGGACACGTGCCATAATCCCGCATCCAGGCTGGCGGTCGTCAAGGTTCAGTTCGTTGACGGAAAGCAATGGTCTCTTATATCGCAATAATGTCAGAACTTATTGATATAGGGAGTTAGCGTTCTTGGATATGATTTTCTGACTTTAGGCACGAATACATATGCTCTATATTCATGCCACTCCTTTCCTTTTCCGCCGACTTGGGCGGATAATGGGATCAGGAGGCCATTGTGACCCTTCAAATCGAAATCAGCCCGGAACTTGCGGCCAGCCTTGCCGCAGAGGCCAGGTTGTTGGGGATGGACCTGAGCAGATACGCCCAAAAGGTCCTGGGGGAACGCCAGCCCGTTGTAGCCTACCGGCCGCGGCCGCTCTCCGTTGAGGAAGTCCGCGCGCTTTCCGAGCGTCTCTCCGCCGGCTCTGAAAACCTGCCTGTCCTGCCTCTGGAAGTGAACAATCGCGAAAGCTATTACGAGGATCGCTGGTAGATGGCCGAAGAGCTTTACCTGCTCGACACCAACATCCTCATCCGCTGGCTACGGCGCGAGGTGGCTGAACACAGCATGGTCAGTGCCGCAATCGAGCAGTTGGCCCGTCAAAACGCTGTCCCATGCTACACTTCGCAGAATCTTGGCGAGTTCTGGAACGTACTGACGCGCCCCGCGGATAGGAACGGCTACGGATTTTCTCCCTGGCAAGCGGACCAGTGCGCACAGATTCTCGAGAGCGATGTATACATGCTGCAGGACACGCCCGAAGTGCATTTCATCTGGAGGCGTCTCCTCGTCGCGCATGGAGTCTGCGGCGCCCAGGTGCACGACACCAGGCTTGTGGCGACTATGTTGGTCCACGGCGTCGAGCGGATTTTGACTCTCAATCCAAAAGACTTCGCGCGCTTCGATGGCATTGAAGCCGTTCATCCAGCAGATCTCATTTAATCAGGTATTTATTCCATGGCCGACCCACTCGTCACCCTCGCCGATATCCGCGCCGCCGCTGTCCGCATCGCTTCCATCGCCATAAAGACCCCTCTGGTCGAAGCCGCCTTTCCCGGCCTCTCCGGCCATGGAACCGGCAAGCGAATCTGGCTCAAGGCCGAGAGTCTTCAACCCATCGGCGCCTTCAAAATGCGCGGCGCAGCCAACAAAATCCTCCAGCTTACTCCCGACGAGATTCGCCGCGGCGTTATCACCTACTCCAGCGGCAACCACGCCCAGGCCGTGGCATACGTCGCGCGCGAAGTCGGAGCTAAAGCCGTCATTGTCATGCCATCGAATGCTCCGGCCATCAAGCGCGCTGGCACTTTAGCGTTGGGCGCGGAGGTCGTCGATGTGGGTGTTGCCTCCAGCGAGCGCCTCGCCATGGCCGAGAAGCTGATCCGCGAGCACGGCTACGTAGTCGTCCCACCCTACGACGACCAGCAGATCATCACCGGCCAGGCTACCTGCGGCTTGGAGATCGTCGAGTCCCTCCCCGATATCGACCTGGTTCTTTCGCCTGTCTCCGGCGGAGGCCTGCTGAGCGGCGTGGCTGCGGCGGTCAAGCAGATGCGTCCCCAGGCCAAGGTCTTTGGCGTGGAACCGGAGCTGGCTGGCGACACCGCTGAAAGCTTCCGCACCGGCAAGATTGTCACCTGGCCATCCGAGCTTGTCAGCCGGACTATTGCGGATGGGTTACGCACCCAGAGTGTCGGCGTGCGCAACTTTACCCACATTCGCGCGTTTGTAGACGGCGTTATCACCGTCACCGAGGCGGAGATTCGCGCCGCCATGCGCGCCATCGTCGCCGCCACGCGCCTCGTTCCCGAGCCCAGCGGAGCCGTGGCCACGGCAGCCTTGCTCTTCCACGCCGCCGAGCTACCGAGTTACACCAAGGCTGTGGCCATCATCAGCGGCGGCAACGTTGCTCCGGATATGCTGGCCGAAACCCTTACCGAATCCTGAAAATCCGGCGTCTAACTTATGTGACAAACTGGGGTTAGTTGTTTCCTGATCTCTGATCTCTGACCCCTGATCTCTGTCTCCTGTTCTATGATTTTCTCTGTGATGAATTCTCGCACCATCGCTCCCCGCACCCTCGCGCTCGCCTTGGCCCTTTTGTGCGTCCTGCCCGCCCTTGCCGACAAAAAGCAGCCGCAACTGGAAAAGCCTTTGGCCGGCCCGCGTGCCACGGCCCTGCGCGTTACATGGCTCTACGTTGCGCCCGATCCCTCCTCGGAGAAGGTCGACCGCGTCCAGATCGGCCGTGAGCTTGTGGTTGCCGAGCACAGCGGCCCTTGGCTCCGCGTTTATGCCAACACCGACATTCAGGAAGAGCGCAAGAGAGACGCCCCGCTCATCGGCCACGACGAGGTTACGCCGCCCATCTCCGGCTGGATGGAGGCTAAAGGAGTCGTCATCGAAACCACGCCCGGAGGCGACCTGATCCTGATGGGCGAGGCAGCCAATCAGGAGTCGCTGGCTTCTGACCCTCGCGGTCCTGTCAACGCTGCGCAGAGCGCGCGCCTGCTCTACCGCCGCCTGGTCGAGATGTTCCCCAAATCGCCCCTGGTTCCCGAAGCCTCCTGGCGCGCCGCCGACATTCTCTGGCAGTTGCAGAAGGCCGACGCCTCCTCGCTCCCTTCCGCCCGTGAACGCGAACCCTACCTGCGCGACCAGATGGACGAGGACGAGTTGAAGAAGGTCATCAAGCTCTATCCGCACACCCGTCCCGCCGATCTTGCCGCCTTCACTCTCGTTGAAAACAAGCTCTGCGGCGACTGGCAGGGTTCGCCCAAGTGCCCTGAGAAGGAGTCGGAGGCCTACGAGAAGTACGCCGCCGAAGTTCCTGATGGTCCGCGAACCGCGCAGGCCCTCTATCAGGCTGTCTACCGCCAGGCCGTGCTCACCGACATGTATGCCGCCGACGGCAAAGACAGCAAGAGCAACGCCGCCCACGCGCACGCCAGGGAGTTAGCCGCCCGGCTCAAGGAAAAATTTCCTCAGTCGGATTTCACAGCCCGGGCTGCGGCGCTCGTGTTCAAATTAGATGAGGGCGTTCCCGTCTACGGTATCGACCGCGAATAACGCACCCCCGGAGGTCTCTTGAGCGTATACATTCAGTCCATCATCCTGGGCATTGTTGAAGGCCTGACCGAGTTTCTCCCGGTCAGCTCCACGGCGCACCTGCGCATCACCCAAGCATTGATGCACATTTCGCTTGATGACGCGTACTGGAGCATGTACTCCGTCGTCATTCAGTCGGGCGCAATTCTGGCGCTGGCTATACTCTTTCTGGGCCGCATCGTGGGCTTCGTGCGTACCTTTCCCAAGGGCGACCGAGGCGACCGCAACTGGCTCACCCATCCCATCTCGTTCACGCTGATCGCTTTTGCCTTTACCTCGGCGCCCTCGCTCCTGCTGCGCAAATTAAGCGAGGAAAATCTGAAGCATCTTGACCGGATTGCCTGGGCGCTGCTCATCGGCGGCATCGTAATGTGGATCATCGATGCCTGGGCAGCCCGCCGCAAGGCCATCACCACCCACGTTGAAGATATGTCTCTCCCGCAGGCCATCTGGGTAGGCCTCTGCCAGGCGCTTTCGGCCATCTTCCCCGGAACCTCGCGCTCCATGTCCACCATCGCCGCTGGCCAGGTCGCCGGACTCGACCGTCCTACTGCCCTCGAATTCAGTTTTCTCCTCTGCATCCCCACCATGATCGCCGCCACCTGCTATGACCTTTTCAAGGAAATCCACCCCAGCCAAGGCGCTGCCGCCCACGTTGTCATGACCACCGAGAATTGGATCGTGCTACTCATCGGCTTCGTGGTCTCCTTCATCGTGGCCCTGGGTGTAGTCGAGTGGTTCCTTCACTGGGTGCGCAAGCACGGCTTCACCATCTTCGCCATCTACCGCATTATTCTGGGCGCGGCATTGCTGCTCTGGGGGGCGAAATATATCGGCAGTTGATTGGCACTGGAAGAAAGGAAAACTGTCATGCGGGTAATTCCGAGATTGTGTCAGCGCTTTCGGAGCAGGCGAAACTATTTGTGGGGTTCGATGCTTGGCATTGCAGTTTGCTGGGCATGGACAATCAATCTACGGGAAAGTCTGTGGGAAGGAAGCTCAATCACTCAGTTTTTTACGGAGAAGTGGTTCTTTACACTCATTGCAATCGTAGGATTTCTTCTTTGGACAACTGCTACATGGGAGCGTTTTCGCAGCATCGGATCCTATAAATGGCTAGCAACCGCCTGTACAGCTGCGCTGGCCGTTCTCTGGGGATGGATATTCTATTGGCAAATGTTGCCGATTCTTGCCTTGGGGTTGTTCCTCGTTGCACCGCTCCCATTGGCCTTAGTCAGGGAAGAGATAAATCAGGACATAAACGCACCAAATAATTCACCTGAAAATCCCTGACATTTGTGCTATGATGTAGCCATCATGATGGCTCGTACCCAGATTACCCTTGAAAATGAGCTCCAGCGGCGTGCCCGACGGCGCGCTGGTGATCTCGGCATCTCCTTTGCCGAGTATGTTCGGAGACTGGTCGAGCGGGATCTTTCTCATCCCAAAGCAGTTGTGGGAATTGAGGCACTTTTTGACCTGGGGAGCTCGGGCGGCTCCAACATTGCAAGGCATAAGCACGAAATGATCGAAGAGGCATTCGATTTTGAAGCCGCCGCGTCATCGCGCAACTCGATGCCGGAGAATGAGCAAGTTCTCGGATGAGCCTCTTCGTGGACACATCGATTTGGTACGCAATTGCGGATTCCTCTGACTGCGACAATGCCCGCGCCAAAGAGATCGTCAAGTCAGGTGAGCCGTTGGTAACCACCGACCACATTCTGGTTGAAACCTGGATGTTGCTGAGCCGTAGGATTGGCGGCGACGTTGCCGATCGGTTCTGGGGGATCCTCCGCGAGGGAGCCGCAGCCATCGAAATGGTAGGCCCGGCGGACTTGGAAACGGCTTGGCAAATAGGTCTCGATTGGAAGGATCAGGACTTCTCCATTGTGGACCGCACCAGCTTCGCGGTAATGTGCCGTCTGGGCATAGAACGCGCTGCATCTCTGGACGATCACTTCGCTATCTTTCGCGTCGGTCCGCAACGCCGCCAGTCCTTCACTATCGTTCGATAGAAAACTCCTCTCCGCCGGGGGTCCACACCGTGGTTCCCCCTGCCGCGTTTTGCACAATACCCGCTTTCCCAACGCCGATAATAAGAACTGCTCTGGGATTCTTCGTCCGCTCCAGAGCAAAATCAGGGTGATTGAGCCCTAGGGAAGATTCTGGAGGGCGGCTTTTTCTTGAGGAAAAAGCCACTTGAGTTAGTTAACTTCTCGTAGAGTAACCATGATTTTGCTCCACCGATCGCTCGCGGCAGCTTTCCAGAGGGTCCATCGAGACGGAGCGCCCTTGCCATGACACCCCTTCGCATTGTTTTAGCGCCGACGCGTAACCGGCCCCTGAACATCTTTCTGGGACTGGTACTGGTGCTGGCCGCGACGCTTGTCCTGCTTGCGCTGGCCTCCTATCATGCAACCGATCCCTCGTGGAATACCGCCTCCGGCGTCGCCGGCCCGGATGCCGTGCGCAACTGGATCGGCATCTTCGGCGCATCGCTCAGCGACCTGCTGCTCCAGTCTCTCGGAGTGACCGCCTTCTTCCTGCCTCTGTGGCTCTGCGGGCTGGGATGGACCTGGATGCGTTCGCGTCCCGGCGGCCTGGCCTGGCTGCGCTGGCTTGGCGCTCTGCTCGCTCTGGCCTTTACGCCTGCCGTCCTGGCGCTGTTGCCCTGGCGCTTGCTCTGGCAGGGTAGGCCCGTCGCGGGAGCCGCGGGTCCGCTCATGGCCGAACTTCTGGTCCGCTATTTGAATTTCAAAGGCGCATTGCTGGTGGCCGGAGTGCTGGCCGTCGCGGGAATCTGCCTTGCCTCGGCCATCTTCTTCTCCACCGTCTTCGATATCATCCAGGCCCGCTGGCGCAATCTCGTTTCTATGCACGATCGCTGGCGCAACTGGCGCGAGGAGCGCGCCGAACGCAGGGAAGCGCGCCTCGCCGAAAAAGAGTTCCGGCTTGAGCGGGAACAATATCCGGCGACGGGTCCGCAGCTCGTCCCTTCGCGCGTGATTCCTGAGCCCGCGCCGGTCGCAAATTTTGAAGAAGCGTCACACGACGCGCATCCTGGCTTTTTTGCCCGCCTCTTCCGCCGCCGCACTCCCGCCAAAACAGACCCTGAAGATATCCCCGCCTATGGGCGCGTCGATATCAAACCGGAAGAAGCCGAAGCCGCCGGTCCGCGTCTGCTGCACAGGCCCAGCGTTTGGGAACGTTCCGTCCATGAGCACTCACCTGTGCAAGCGGAGCCTCTTCCGCCCGCCGGGCATGCGGAAACCATGCAGCCCGCTCCCGCGCAGCCCCTGCCTGAAACTTCGCTCCCGGCAGCCAGCCGCTTTGAGCCTCCCGCCGTCACTCCCGCATTTGTGCCCGCTGCGTCACGGCCTGCCGCGGAGATCGCCATCCACGAACGCGCCGACGCCAACGTGCGCCATGCCGCCGTCGCGCCCAAAAATATCAGCGGCTTCAAGCTGCCGCCCAGCACTCTGCTCAACCCCGGCGAGGGCCCACAGATCGTTCGCGAGGACGAACTGCGTGAAGAGGCCCGCGTGCTGGTCGAAAAATACGACGAGTTCGACGTCCGTGGTCAGGTCGTCCAGATCAATCCCGGACCCATGGTCACTACTTATGAGTTCAAGCCCGAGGCCGGCGTCAAGTACTCCCGCGTCACCGGGCTCGACGACGATCTCTGCCTCGCCATGCGCGCTGAGAGCATTCTCATCGAGCGCATGCCCGGCAAAAACACTGTCGGCATTCAGGTGCCCAACCATCGCCGCGAGACTATTCACCTGCGCGACTGCATAGAGTCGGAAGAATTCCGCAAAGCCAAATCGCGCCTCACCATTGCCATGGGCAAAGACATCAACGGCCTCATCCGCACCGCCGACCTGGCCGAGATGCCCCACGTGCTCATCGCCGGCTCCACCGGCAGCGGCAAATCCGTGGCCATCAACGCCATGATCATGAGCCTGCTCTATCGCGCCACCCCTGCGCAGGTCCGTCTCATCCTCGTCGATCCCAAGCGCGTCGAGCTGGGCATCTACGAAGGCATTCCCCACCTCTTCACGCCCATCATCACCGAGCCCAAGCTGGCCGCCAACGCTCTCCGCAATGCCGTCCGCGAAATGGATCGCCGCCTCAAGCTGCTGGCCGCGCACCGCCTGCGCCACATCGACCAATACAACAAGCTATACGAAAGCGCCACGCCCTCGCTCTTCGCCGAGGCTGATGAAGAGGGTCCGCTGCCCTACATCATCATCATCATCGACGAGCTCGCCGATCTGATGATGCTCGATCGCATCAACGTCGAGGACTCCGTCAAGCGCCTCGCGCAGATGTCTCGCGCCGCCGGCATTCATCTCATCCTGGCCACGCAGCGGCCCAGCGTTGACATCATCACCGGACTCATCAAGGCCAACATCCCCACCCGCATCAGCTTCCGCCTGGCCACCAAGGTCGATTCGCGCACCATCATCGACTCCAACGGCGCTGAAGCTTTGCTGGGCCGCGGCGACATGCTCTTTTTGCAGCCGCGAACCAGCCGCCTCCTGCGCCTCCACGCGCCGCTGGTCACTGAAAAGGAAGTTGCCGCGGTCGTCGATTTCTGGAAGGCGCAGGGAGATGCCGAATACGTCCAGAGCTTCCTCGATGCTCCCAAGGACGAGCGCGCCGGCGAGGACGGCGCCAATCCCGAAAGCAGCGAAGACGATCCCCTCTTCGACGACGCCGTCCGCGTGGTCTTCGAAGCTCGCAAGGCCTCCACCTCGCTCCTCCAGCGCCGCCTCAGAATCGGCTACGGCCGCGCCGCTCACCTCATCGACATGATGGAGAACGACGGCTTGGTCGGTCCTGCCGACGGCCCCCGTCCCCGCGAACTCCTCAAAGCCCCCGACTGGCAGCGCGAAGTCGCCTCCACCGCCATCGAATAGCTCCAGCGCACGGAATAGGAGAAGACTGAATGAATGAGAGAACGCGCGAGGTGAAAAAGGCACGCCAACCCATGCCGCGATACGGCATCGCAGAATGGTTTGGCAAAGACATCATCGCTATGACGCCCGAGGAGCGGCAGCGCCTGGGCCGCCTCGCGGTAGCGCAGCACGATGGAAGAGCTCTTACCAAAGCGCCGACATGCCCTTTTCTCGCTTCTCTCATCCCAAGCGCGAGATGCCACAAGAAAGGCGGGGTTTGTTCTATCCGCAAATACGGGTCAGGTCTCGATCCCGTCGATGGTGAGAATGTTGCAACTACCTGCCCTTCCCGATTCCTTCAATCGGATGGATTGGACAAGAGCCTGTTCGCTTGGATATCCGAGAAGATGTTAAACATTCGAAATGCCATCATAGTCAAGGAGACACCCTTCCTTAAAAAAATCGCTGACGGGACTCGTCCGTCTAAGAGAGAGGAAGACATTACTACTGAAGTTGAAGAGAAAGAAAAGAATGCAGGAAGAATCGACTGGATTCTTGTGAATCCAGTAACAATCACTGCAAGTGAACTCGAATGGTGCGCTGTCGAAACCCAAGCGCTATATTTTTCCGGCCAAAAAATGCGTCTAGAGTTCGACGCATATGCCAAAGCACCCTCAGCTGTTCTTTTTCCCACGGGAAAACGTAGGCCTGATTACCGTAGTAATGGCCCTAAACGACTATTGCCACAACTTGAAGTAAAGGTGCCTGTTCTCCGCAATTGGGGAAAAAAGATTGTGGTGGTCGTAGATCGATTTTTCTATAGCAATATGAACAAGCTGATTGATTCATTTCCGCGCGCCCGTAGTGATAATGAGCGGAGAGACAATGCGGATATTGTATGGTTCATAGTAGATTACGACGAAAAGTTAAACCTTAAGGTAGTCGAAGTGATTTATACGAGCTTAGATAACTCGCGTATAGCTCTTAATGCTACGGAGCCTCTAAGTAAGTCTGATTTCACAGAGAATCTGATAAGAGTAGTAAAAGACACTTCAAAGTCCAATAAAGTATTCAAGGTTTTAGGAGAAGTAGCTCATAAATAATCGCATGATGAGTGTTCTTCATTGGAACTGCCCGAATTCGAAAACCGTGACGATTAGCCATAGTACGTACTTCTGGGGTGTCATCATAAGTTAATAACACAGATCCGCGAGCCTTTGCCATCAAAGCGAATAAACGATCGTGGTCGATTTCATTATGTGAATAAAGCCTCGTACCAGCTTTCTTGCCTCCAGCAGTGTATGGCGGATCAATAAAGAAGCTTGCTTTTGGATTGGCAATGAACTGCTCAATTGTAATAAATGCATCGCAGTGAAGAAAGGTAATCTGATCCCGCAGTCCATGCAGAGCTTTGATTCGCGTGGAGAGAGTTTCAGGATACCATCGGGAAAGCAATCCTTTTCCAGCCTCTCCAGCCTTCACTAAACCCGCACCTGGGGCCATAATGCCGCCACGCTGCATCCTATTCTTGATAATGGTCCGGAACGCTCGCGCCGCGTCTGTCCTTGGCTCACCAGACAATATTCTTTGAACTCTTACAAGTGAGACTTCAAAACTTGTGATCTGACGGCAAAGCCATTTTACTTCTTCGTCTGTTCCATGAAAAATAGTCTTCCATACCGCTGCAACATCATCATCCAACTCTGAGAGAACAACGCTATATGCCAATCCTTCTGCTGCGGCAGTTAGCCCAGCAATTGCTCCGCCTGCATAGGGTTCCACAAAGACATCTGGCACATATTTTAGCGATTGAAGCCAGCTGCGAATCTCAGGTACAAGCCAAGTCTTTCCTCCTGGATATCTGAATGGACTCAACTGATTCACTTGTGCAACATTAATAGGCTTGGCACTGACCTCCAAATCCGTTATTAGCTTGCATAATACCTCTGCCCGATTTGGATTAAGAAGAATGGGGCGCAAATCGTCAAGAGCGGTCTTGCATTCTCTATGAACAAAAACGGTAGACCGTGTTACGCCTCGTGTCTTGAGCCTTTGGATGCGTCGGTTCTGACGCTCCAGTGCGGTCCTATCGGCCGGTTTCGTCTCCGTGAACATTCACAAACTGTACAGGATTATCACGACAAGGTCAAGGTACGTTGTCGGACGCAAATTAGTTGGATTTAGATGCGGGAAACAGCGACCTCATCAGCCATTCCCACTCCTCATGTGGTTTACCAACAGGAGGCCTCCGCCCGGACGGCCACTTTTGCAGATAATTACCTTCACTTGGCGCACAATCAAATCATGAACAAGGACCACACTCTCGGGCAGTTTCTGACCACTGCCGGGGTCCCCTGCGATAGGTCTTCGTCGCTGGGGTGGCTTATCACTGACCACTTTTGCAGATAATTACCCTTTGTTGGCGCACAATCAAATCATGAACAACAACCACAGGAGCGGGTTTTTGCTGATAGCTGATCGCTGATGGCTGACACCTGAGGGGGTACCCCCACCCCCCTCCCCCCCTATTTCCTGTGAGACTGTGAAACTGTGAGGTAAAGGGCACCACCCCCCCACCCCCCTAAAAAAATAGATAAATTTATTCCTTGCAGATTATTTCCGCTTTTTCGTTCATGTAAATGCTGGAATCCTATCGAACACACATAGAATGAATAACTTCAACACATTCCGCGCGTAATCCCACATCCGCTGGCGCTGTGGAAAATGGCTAAAATAGAACCATGACGCTCAAAGGAAAGATTGTTTTCGTTACCGGAGCCTCGTCGGGCATTGGCGCAGCCACTGCTCTCGCATTTGCCGCCGAGGGAGCGCGCCTGTTGCTTGCCGCTCGCCGTGCCGACAAGCTCGCCGCCGTTGCCGAAGCCGCTCTCCAGCGTGGCGCTCAGGCCGTTCACACCTTCAGCCTCGACGTGCGCGACCGCAACGCCGTCAAGCAGGCCATCGACAAGCTGCCCGCGGAGTGGGCCGCAATCGACATTCTGGTCAATAATGCCGGACTCAGCCGCGGACTCGAAAAGCTCTACCAGGGCAACATCGACGACTGGGAAGAGATGATAGACACCAATGTGAAGGGCCTGCTCTACGTGACCCGCGCCGTGGTGCCGGGCATGGTGGAGCGGGGCCGCGGCCATGTAATCAATCTGGGCTCAACGGCCGGCGAGATGACTTATCCCAACGGCGCGGTCTACTGCGCCAGCAAGGCTGCCGAGCGCTCCATCAACGACGGCCTGCGCATGGATGTGCTGGGCACGCCGATTCGTGTCACCAGTGTGGATCCCGGCATGGTGGAGACCGACTTCAGCCTGGTCCGCTTCCACGGCGATCAGGAGCGCGCCGCCAAGGTCTACCAGAACATCAAGCCGCTCGTTGCGGAAGATGTTGCAGAGACGATCGTCTGGGCAGCGAGTCGTCCCGAGCATGTGAATATTGCGCGCGTGGTGTTGACCACGGTGCAACAGGCCAACTCCTTGCTCTTTCACCGCACAACGTAATCTTGGGCGGGAAAAACCCCACGGGGCCTTCGGGCCTCTTAACTTAGTTGCGCGATCTGCCTCTCAATTTGGGCCAGAGCTGCCTCCAGGGCGGCGTGGCGTCCCGGCTGCGACTTCGTTTGCGATAATACGCGTTGCCGTTGTAAATTGAGCACTTGTTTCTTACGTTCCCGTTCCGCGCGTGCATGTTCGGATTGACGCCGGGCTTTCTCGCGGGCAAAACCGTTGCCGGGGGTGACCGTCGGTTGTTGCAAGGTGCTTGCCATCTGTTCCTCCACGGATTTACTTTCCCATCCACGAGCCATATCTTCATATTACGAGGCTATGGCAGCATCTCGTCCCGCAACGTGATGCGGCTCGTCCCTGATGCGCTGGAGGATTCCCATGCACGTTTGGCAGTTTTCATCGTTTGGCATTGATTCCCTGGAGTTTGTGGAGCGTCCCAATCCTCAGCCGGGTCCCGGCGAAGTGTTGGTTCGCGTCCATGCTGTTTCCCTCAACTATCGCGATCTGCTGATGGTAAAGGGGCTCTACAACCCCAAGCTGAAGCTGCCGCGCATTCCTTGCTCAGACGGCGCGGGAGAAGTTGCCGCCGTTGGCGAAGGAGTGATCCGTTGGAAGCCGGGCGACCACGTGGCCGGCATCTTCATGCAAAACTGGCTGGATGGCCCGCTCACCCCGGCCAAGGCCAAAGGCGCGCTGGGCGGCGACATCGACGGCATGTTGGCCGAGTACGTCGTCCTCAGGGATACCGGCCTGGTGCGGCTGCCCGAGCATCTCAGCCTCGCAGAGGCCGCCACGCTTCCCTGCGCTGCCGTCACCGCCTGGAATGCGCTGGCCACCGGCCGTCTGAAGCCGGGAGCCACGGTGTTGATTCTGGGAACCGGCGGGGTCTCTATCTTTGCTCTGCAACTGGCGCGGATGATGGGCGTGCGAGTGCTGGGCATCAGCAGCTCTGCGGCCAAACTGGAACGCGCCCGCTCGCTGGGCCTGGATGCCGGCCTCAACTACCGCGAAACTCCCGCTTGGGACCGCTGGGCGCTGGAGCAAACCGGCGGCGAGGGTGTGGACCTGGTGATCGAGGTCGGCGGAGTGGGCACGCTACCCCGCTCGCTTGGCGCAATTCGCATGGGCGGCGTCATCGCCCAAATCGGCGTGCTGGCCGGTAATGCAGAACCGTTGCCCTTGCCCCTCATCCTCCACAAACAGGCCCGCATCCAGGGCGTCTACGTGGGCTCGCGCAAGGATTTCGAAGAGATGAACAAGGCCATCGCCCTGACCAGGATGCACCCCGTTGCAGAGATTATTCCCTGGTCCCAGGCCCGCGAAGTTATGGCTCGCATGGAAAAAGCCGCGCACTTCGGCAAGCTGGTACTGACGGTGGAGTGAAACGAGCTAACAAATATCCAGTGCAGTTGCGAACAGAGCCGTCGCGGTAATGTTGCTTCGATGCTGCCATCATGCGCGCGGATCTGAGCCTTTCAAGACCGTCTCTGTCTGCCTGCTGCGAAACTTCTCCAGCCGTTGTGCGATCACCATATCTTCCAGCGCCAGAATCGCCGCGGCAAAGAGGCCCGCATTCTTTGCGCCCGCCTCCCCAATGGCAAACGTCGCCACCGGAATTCCCGCCGGCATCTGCACCATCGACAACAGCGAGTCAAGGCCATTCAGAGCGCTGCTCTTCATCGGTACGCCCAGCACCGGCAGGCTCGTTTTGGCCGCTACAAATCCCGCCAGATGCGCCGCGCCGCCCGCTCCCGCGATAATCACGCGCAGCCCGCGCGCCTTTGCGCTCTCAGCATACTGCAACGTCTTGTCAGGAGTGCGGTGCGCGGAGATCACCTGCGCCTCATACGCTATGCCAAGCTCGTCGAGTATCTTGGCCGCCGCTTCCATCGCTGGCCAATCGGACTTCGATCCCATAATGATCCCAACGTCGACTCTTTTCTTCGCTTCCGCCATCATCTCCTCCACCCGTGCAGCACTTCTACGAACGCGGCCTGTTCCAGCGCCTGTATGCGGCTCTTCAACATCTCCGCGGTATCTCCCGGCAGCACCGTGCAACGTTTTTGCAAAACAATCGGGCCGCCATCGACTTCTTCGGTCACCTGGTGAATCGTGCAGCCGGTCTCGGTGACGCCCGCGGCCAGCACCGCCTCATGCACTTTCAGGTTCATCAGCCCGCCAAAGGCAGGCAGCAGCGAAGGATGAACATTCAACAGCCTTCCCCGCCATGTATTTACAAATTGATCAGAGACGATGCGCATGTAGCCAACCATCAGCACCAACTCCGCTCCAGCCTCGCGCAACGCTTCGCTCACCTGCCGGTCATAGGCCTCGCGCGTCAATCCTGCCGGATCGAGAAACAGCGCGTGAACGCCATGCCTCGCCGCCCGCTCAAGGATCGGAGCAGTCTGCTTGTCCGACACCACCAGCACGATCTCCACATCCAGCGTGCCCGCCGCGATGGCATCGAGAATCCCTTGCAGCGCAGTTCCGCGAGTTGAACCAAGAACGCCGATCTTCAAGCTCATGCCGATCGCACCGCCTTCATGTGCTCCACGCGCCGGGCAATGGACGGCGCGGTCCCAATATCCGCGCGATGAAAGAACGGCCCCGGAATCTGGCGGACAATTCGCTCGCACGCGGCTTCCGCCCCGGCAATCGTCGCTGCTGTTCCGACAACCGCAACAGTTCGTGAGCCCGTCGCAATCAACTGCTCGTCCTTCATATCGACGGCGCTCAGGTACATCGTGACTCCCTCGGGCAACTTAGCCGGCAGCAGTAACGCATCGCCCTTGCGCGGATTGTCCGGATAGCCATCGGGAACGACGTACTTGCATACGCTGGCCATCGGCGCGAAACTAACACCACAGTCGGCCAGCGTGGTGTCCACGATGGCGCGGCAAATCTCCACGTAATCCGTCTCCAGCAACGGCAACAGATTCAGCGATTCCGGGTCGCCAAAGCGGGCGTTGTATTCGATCAGCTTCACGCCATCTTTCGTGGCCATGAATCCGCCATAGAGAATTCCCTGGTAGGGCGCGCCGCACTCCTCGGCCAGCGCCGCGGCAACCCGTTGATTAATCTCCTGCGCCGCCACAATGTCTGCATCCTCCAGAAACGGCAGTTTGTGATCCGCGTCCGTGTAGGTTCCCATGCCGCCCGTATTCGGCCCCTTGTCGCCCTCGTATGCGCGCTTGTGGTCCTGCACCGCGGGCATGTGCCGCAAAGTCTTGCCATCACAGAAACTCATCAGCGAAAACTCTTCGCCCTCGACCTTCTCTTCTACGACAAACGGATGCCCGCGAGAAACAAGCTCCCGGCAGTACTTAAAGCTGTCTTCCAGCGAGAGCAGATGATCGCCGCAGACCTTGACGCCTTTTCCGCCGGCCAGTCCATCGTCCTTGATGACATGCCGGTTCGCATAGCGCGCGAACACCTCTTCGAGCCCGTCAAATGAGGAGAAACGCTGAAAGAAGGGATTGCCCGGAATCTTGTGCTTGGCCAGCAACTCACGCGCAAAGCCCTTGCTCGATTCGATACGCGCCAGGCTCTGCGTCGGGCCAACGACAGGAACCTTCGCCGCCCACAGCGCGTCCGCAACACCCGCCGCCAACGGAGCCTCCGGGCCGATCACAGCCATCGTTGCATGCTGTTCGCGAGCGAACGCGGCCACCTCCGCCGGCGCCGTAATACTCCCAATGCCATAAGCGAAGCACACGCTCGCAATGCCTGGATTGCGCGCACCGCTGAAGCACGCCAGTTTCGGCTGCTGCAGCGAGCGCTCGAGCGCTGCCGCAATCGCGTGCTCGCGCGCTCCCGAACCGACGATGAGAATCGTCTCGCTCATCTCGTCAAACTTGCCAGCACGGTTGCTTCCAGCGGCCGTAGGTCCGGCTCAAATCCCGTTCCAGTGATCTTCTCAAACAACTGAATGTATCTCGCCGCAAGCTCCGCGATCAGATCGGCAGGTGGCGTCGGCAGCATGGCGTCCTTGTACGGGTCGCAGCGCTCGCGGAACCACAGCCGGAAGAACTCCTTGTCGATCATGTTGGGTTCCTTCCCCGCCGCCAACCGCTCTGCATAGCTGTCAGCCAGCCAGTATCGGCTCGAATCCGGCGTATGAATCTCATCGATCAATAAAATCTCGCCATTGCTCGCCACGCCAAATTCATACTTTGTATCCACCAGGATCAGCCCGCGCTCGGCCGCAATCTTCTGGCCGAATGCAAACAGCTCGAGTGTCTTGGCGGAAGTAAATTCCCACTGTTCCGCCGTCAGCCAGCCCTCGGCGACGATTTCCTTTGGCGTAACCGGCCGGTCGTGGGTTGTCTCCTTGGTTGTCGGCGTGACGATGTTCTTCGCTAGCCGCTCGTTCTTCTTCATGCCCTCGGGCAGCGCATGGCCGCAATAATTCCGCACGCCCTTCTGGTACTGTGTCCAGATCGATGTATCGGTCGATCCCGTCATATACCCGCGCACCACAAACTCGATGGGCAGCACGGCGCACTTGCGCGCGATCAGCGCATTTGCATGAGGAGAGGCAATCACATGGTTGCCGACAATGCCGCGCGTCTGCTCAAACCAATACAGTGATGTGCGATTCAGTACCTGTCCCTTGAATGGAATCGCGCCCAGCAAGCGGTCGAAGCCGCTCTGCCGATCGGTCGTCACCAGCAGCAGGCGACCATCATTTGTCTCGTAGGTATCGCGTACCTTGCCCGCGTACTTCGCCTTGAGCGGCAGATCAGTCGCCGTCAGGCAGTTTGGAATCGCATCGAGAAGCACTTTTCGATCCATCTCATAACACCTCGCCAAAACGCACTCCGGATGCATTTGCCTCCACGCGTCCCAACTCCCAGACACGCAGCGCTGGATAGCTCACAATCGCAGCCGTCAAATCACCTAGCAACCCCGGCGGCCCAATCAGCACCAATCCCACGCCCATGTTGAAGGTGCGATGCATCTCGAGATCGTCGATATTTCCCAGCCGTTGCATCAGCGCAAAGATCGGTTGCGGCTTCCACGTTGCGCGATCGATCACAACGCCTAGCCCGTCCGGCAAAATGCGCGGCACATTCTCCACCAGTCCACCGCCAGTAATGTGCGCCATGCCCTTCACCGGAATCCCAGCACCGAGAATCTTCCTCACCGGAGCAACGTAGTTTGTATGGGGCGCGAGCAGCGCATCCGCAATCGATTTACCGGCAAGCTCCTCGGGCCGCGCATCAATCGCATAGCCGCCAATCTCGAAGATCAGCTTGCGCGCCAGCGAGAATCCATTGGTATGCAGGCCGCTGGAGTTGATCGCGTACAGTACATCGCCCGCTACGATATTCACGCCTGTCAGCAGACGCTCACGATCCACCACGCCGGTAACAAAGCCCACCACATCCAGGTCGCCCTCGGCATACACCGCTGGCATCTCCGCTGTTTCGCCACCCACCAGCGCAATGCCGGCCTCGATGCACGCGGCGCTCATTCCGCGCACCAGCGCCTCCACAATCTCCGGCTCCGTCTTATGAAAGCCCAAGTAGTCGAGAAACGTAAGCGGCGTCGCCCCCATCACCACGATGTCGCCCGCGACGGCAGCCACCAGATCGCGGCCCAGCTCTTCATAACGGCCCGCCATTACCGTCACTATGCTCTTGGTGCCGACGCCGTCCGTGCTCTGCACCATCACCGGATCCTTCAGGCCTTTCAGCGCATCGCCAAGAGCGAAGAGCGATCCAAATGAGCCCAACCCAGTGAGCACCGCCGAGGCGTGTTGCTTGTGGGTTTCGGCCACATTCGACTTGATGCGCCGCACCGCCTCATTGCCGGCCTCGATGTCCACTCCTGCGGATTTGTAATCCACCTTCGAACTCACGCTCTCTCCTACCCGACCCACTTGCGCGCGTTGTCAAACATCCGTTGCCATGGGCTATCCTGTGGTTCGCGCATTTTGTCTCGCACCCAGGTGTGCTGCACGCCCAGAAAGACGCGCTCCGGATGCGGCATCACAATCAGCGCGCGCCCGTCCGCGCTGCTCAATCCAGCAACGCCCTGCACAGAGCCGCTGGGGTTCAGCGGGTAATGCTCGGTGACTTTGCCATACGTATCAATGTAGCGCAACGCGACCCGAGCGTCCGCCGCGATGCTGCTCACGTGGCCCTCGCCATGCGCAGTCACGATGGGAACGCGCGCGCCGGCCATGCCCGCGAAAAACAGCGACGGAGACTCTTGAATCTCCACCATGCACAACCGCGCCTCAAAGCGCGCTGACGTATTGCGCCCGAAGCGCGGCCAACCGGCGGCGCCCGGAATGATCTCGCGCAGTTGCGCCATCATCTGGCAGCCATTGCATACGCCCAGCGCAAAGCTGTCCGGGCGCGCAAAGAACTTCGTAAACATTTCCTTCAGGCGGTCATTGAAGAGGATAGTCTTGGCCCACCCGCTGCCCCCGCCCAGCACGTCGCCATAAGAAAATCCGCCGCACGCGGCAAGACCCCTGAACTCCGCAAGGTTTACGCGCCCGGCCAACAGATCACTCATGTGCACATCGATGGCGGCGAAGCCTGCGCGATCGAATGCAGCGGCCATCTCCACATGCCCATTGACGCCCTGCTCGCGCAGAATGGCAACCCGCGGCCGCGCCGCATGCACAAACGGCGCACTCACCCGTTCCGACCGATCGAACGGAACACTGACAAAAAGTCCGGGCCGCTCGTCATCTTCGAGCAGCGAGTACTCCTGCCTCGCGCTCTCCGGATTGTCGCGCAGCGATTGGATATGAAAGCTGGTCTCCGCCCACATCTTGTGCAGCGCGGTGCGCGTGTTGCGATACGCAATCTTGCCGCCGCCGCGAATTACAATCTCATTGCCGGGCGCGCTACGTCCAATCACTTGCGCTGCAATGCCGACCACGCTGAACTGTGCAAGCACCTCTGAAACGTTCTGTGCGTTAACCTGCACTACCGCGCCCAACTCTTCGCTGAAAAGCTCTGCAAGGCCCGCAGCGGGCAAATCAATCTCCAGCCCCATCCGCCCGGCAAAGGCCATCTCCACCAGCGTCACAAACAATCCGCCATCGCTGCGATCGTGATAGGCCAGCAGCTTTCCTTCGCGACTGAGCTGTTGCATCGCGGCGAAGAACGCCTTCATCACTTCGGCAGCGAGCGCGTCCGGAGCCTCGTCTCCAACCTGTCCGTACACTTGTGCCAGGCACGATCCACCCAGGCGATTTTTTCCCTGGCCAAGATCAATCAGGATCAGCGATGCATCGCTTTCGCACAACTGTGGCGTCAGCGTCCGGCGCACATCGCTTACCGGCGCAAATCCCGAGACAATGAGCGACAGCGGCGACACCACAATCTTCGCCTCGCCGCCTTCACCGACCCACCTCGTCTTCATGGACATCGAATCTTTGCCCACCGGGATCGTCATTCCCAGCGCCGGACAAAACTCCATTCCCACCGCATAAACGGCGTCGAAGAGCTTCTGATCTTCCTGCCCCTCGCCAGCTGCCGCCATCCAGTTTGCCGAGAGCTTGATGTCGCCGAGTTTCCCAACCTGCTCGTACCCAATCGCCGCGCCCGCCAGATTGGTGATCACCTCGCCCACGGCCATGCGCGCCGATGCGGCCGCGTCGATTACCGCCAGCGGCGTTCTCTCGCCGATGGCCATCGCCTCGCCCCACAAAGAGTCGTAGGCGCCCAACGTGACTGCGCAGTCGGCCACCGGAACCTGCCAAGGCCCCACCATCTGATCCTGCGCAATCATTCCAGTAATGCTGCGGTCGCCAATTGTAATCAAAAACGATTTCGACGCAATCGCCGGCAGTCGCAACAACCTCTCCACCGCGTCGGCGATGGTGATGTTCGCAAAATCGAGCGGTGCGGCGGCAATCTTCGTCCGCGAAAATCCGCGCTCCATCTTGGGCGGTTTTCCAAAGAGCAATTGCAACGGCAGGTCGATGACTTTTCCGGATGCCGTGCTATCGCTGAGCGTGAGATGGGGCTCCCGTTCCGCTGTTCCGATTACAGCGAAGGGACATCGCTCACGCTCGCAGATTGCTTTAAACACTGGCAGATTTTGCAGCGCAATCGCCAGCACATAGCGCTCCTGCGCCTCATTGCACCACGCCTCCAGCGGGCTCATCCCCGCTTCGCCGCGCGGAATTGCATTCAGGTCGAAACTTCCGCCGCAGCCTCCGTCCTTGATCAACTCCGGAAACGCATTCGACAGCCCGCCTGCGCCCACATCGTGAATAAACGCAATCGGATTCTCCTCGCCGCGCTGCCAGCAGCGGTCGATGACCTCCTGCGCGCGGCGCTCCATCTCCGCGTTATCGCGCTGCACTGAAGCAAAATCGAGATCTGTATTTCCGCTGCCCGCGCTGCTGGAAGCCGCGCCCCCGCCAAGCCCAATCAGCATCGCCGGCCCGCCCAGCGCAACCAGCGCATAGCCGGTCTTGATTGCACCCTTCTCGACATGCTCCGCGCGAATATTTCCCAGCCCGCCCGCCAGCATGATCGGCTTGTGGTATCCGAAGATTACACCTTGGCCAACAGTATTTATGCTCGACTGCTCATAAGTGCGGAAGTATCCCGCGAGCGCCGGTCTGCCGAATTCGTTGTTGTAGGCCGCCGCGCCCAGAGGTCCCTCAATCATGATGTCCAGTGGCGAAGCAATATGCGAGGGCCGCCCATACGCTCGCTCCCACGGTTGCGGCGCCTGCGGCAGATTCAGATTCGACACTGTAAACCCGCACAGCCCGGCCTTCGGTTTAGCTCCGCGTCCGGTTGCCCCTTCATCGCGAATCTCACCACCCGATCCCGTCGCTGCCCCCGGCCATGGCGAAATCGCCGTGGGATGATTGTGCGTTTCGACCTTCAGCAAAATGTGAATGTCTTCTTCGTGATATGCATACCTCGCGTCCGCCGGCTCGGGGAAAAATCTTCCACCGCGCCTGCCGCGAATCACCGCCGCATTGTCGCGATACGCCGAGAGCACATCTTCGCCCGACACCTCATTGGTATTGCGAATCATCTTAAACAGCGATCGCGGCTGCTTCACACCGTCGATGGTCCAGCTTGCATTGAAGATCTTGTGACGGCAGTGTTCGCTGTTGGCCTGCGCGAACATATACAACTCGACGTCGGTGGGATTGCGCTTGAGCCGCGCAAACTCCGCGACCAGGTAAGCGATCTCATCCGGCGCAAGCGACAGTCCCAGTTCGCGATCGGCCGCGGCAATCGCCGCCGCTCCCCGGCCCAGCACGTCGATATGCTCAAGCGCCTTCTGCTCCCGAGGCGCAAACAGCGCTTGCAACTCGTTTGAACCTTCAAAAAACACGTTCTCGGTCATGCGATCGTGCAATGCCCCGGCCAGCGCCCGAAGATCGACCGTGCTGGAAGAAACAATGCTCACCACGCGCGCTCGCTCGATCCGCTCGATTGCCCCAAAGCCTGTATTGTGCAGAATGTCGGTCGCCTTGCTTGACCAAGGAGATTGCGTCCCCACGCGCGGCGCAATCCACACACACTGACCCGCTGCGCTCTCCACGCCCGTGCCCAGCAACTCAACCAGTCTCTGGCGGTCGATTTTGTTCTCAGAGTCTTTGCGCAGCAGCAACAAGTACAAATACGACGCCTCAACTGCGGCCACGCCGGAATCGATGGCGCGCAGCCGGGCGGCTATCCGCGCTGCCTCGAACTCCGTCAGCGCCGAAGGCCCGGGCAGCATCCGCATCGTCATGCCGTCAAATGTGTGCGGAGAGATTTCTCGTGATGTAACTTGCGACATCTTCTGTGTGTTTGGCAGTGTCGTTCCGTTTTTGTTCCAGCTTGTTGAGGTACTCTTCCGTGATATCTCCGGTGACATAATTCCCATCGAAGATAGCCGTGTCAAAGTGTGTGAGCCCGGGTGCAGTCTCTTTAATTGCCTCTTTCAAATCTTCCAGGTCCTGATAGATCAGCTCGTCGGCTCCAATATCCTTGGCGAGTTCCTTCACGTTCCGCCCGCTGGCAATCAACTCCGAGCGCGCCGGCATATCGATCCCATACACATTCGGGAAACGCACCGGAGGCGACGCCGAGCAGACATAAACCTCTTTCGCTCCCTGTTCCCGCACCATCGCGATGATCTCTCGAATCGTTGTGCCGCGTACGATCGAATCATCGACCAGCAACACATTCTTTCCCTGAAAAAACTTCGGAATGGGGTTCAGCTTGCGGCGAACTGACTGCTTGCGCTGCGCCTGCCCGGGCATGATAAACGTTCTGCCCACGTAGCGATTTCTCACCAGCGCATCGCGATAGGGGAGGTTCAGTTGTGTCGCAATCTCTTGCGCCGCCACCCGGCTCGTCGAAGGAATCGGAATCACCACATCGATCGGCAAATGCGCCCACTCGCGCTTGATCTTCGCCGCCAGCTTCGTTCCCATGTTGATGCGGCACTGATACACCGAGGCGCCATCCACCACCGAATCCGGCCGCGCCAAATAGACGAACTCGAAGATGCAAGGAGTCTTCTCGTGTGCCTGTGGGCTCACATGCGAGTGAACTTTGCCCTCCATATCGATGAAGATCACCTCACCCGCCGCAAGGTCGCGGTCCAGAATAAACCCGCCTCCCTGCAGTGCCACGCTCTCTGAAGCGAACATGTACTCAATCTCTTTGCCCTGGCCTCGAGTACCGAACACCAGTGGCCGAATGCCATGCAGATCGCGGAATCCAATCATGCCTACGCCGTCGACCATCGCAATAGCCGCGTACCCGCCCTTGCATCGACGGTGGACCTCTTCGACGGCTGCGAATATGTCGTGCTCGGTGGGTTTGACTGCGCCGCGCCGCGCCAGCGCATGCGCAAACACGTTCAGCATTACCTCGGAATCGGAGCTGGTGTTCAAGTGCCGCATATCCGTTTGGAATATGCTGTCCACGATCTCCGAGACGTTTGTCAGGTTGCCATTGTGCGCAAAGATGATCCCATACGGTGAGTTGACGTAGAACGGTTGCGCCTCAGCCACCGACGAGCATCCCGCGGTTGGGTAGCGCACATGTCCGACGCCCATATTGCCCAGCAACCGCGCCATATTGTCTGCCTTGAAGACATCCGTGAGCAGGCCATTCCCCTTCTCGAGGTAAAACCGGTCCTCAAAGCTGGTCGCGATGCCCGCAGCATCCTGGCCGCGATGTTGAAGCATGGAAAGACTTTCATAGAGAACCGAGCTGACTGCACTATGCCCGAAGACGCCGACAATACCGCACATGGTGCCTCACTGCCTGGCTGGCGCCGGAGTACCTTCGTGTTTGTCACGAACTTCGCCGGCGGAAGTAAAAAAGCCGAAGTTGCTTATATCCCTCAGCACATTAAGTTTTCAGCCCAAAGTTAATGGTTCAACGGAGCCGCTTTGACCTGGCCTTCCGACTCAGTGCCGGTCAATAAAGTGCTCTCTTCCATCATCTCCTATTCGGATGAGGAAAAATCGTACAAAACTCTGGGGAAAAGAAAGATTTGCAGATCGAGCAAGCCGCCCTGACACCACCAGACTACTCACTCGAGATAAAAAGTCAAACTTGTGACTATATCCGTCCCAAAGGAGCAATTCCGCACACGTTTGCATAGAATCGAGGCCCAGCGTAATTCCGGGTCTCACAAGAATTAATACGCTATACTCACGCATAGGGGGAATGGTGAATGTCCTCTGAGCCGTCTTCAGGCCAGCCAATGGTCTGCCTGGATAATCTCGTATGCGCTCCGCTCGGTCTTTTCGCCGGCATAACTCCTGCTTCCCAAAACCAGCCAATGAATGCATCCGCTGTTTGCAATAAAGATCAAGGGACAAGCGCATGAACTATGAGGCCAGGAGCCGCGAGATTGCGGACGCTTTAATTGCAATCGAGGGAGTTGATTTCCGGCTGAGTGAACCTATCACCTTCAAATCAGGGATCAAGTCGCCGGTTTACTGCGACAATCGGCGGTTTCCCTTTTGGCCGGAACAATGGGCAAAGGTGATTCGCGGTTTTGAAGCTCTCATTGCCGAACGGGAGATTCCAATAGACGTTGTTGCAGGCGTCGAGGCTGCCGGAATTCCGCATAGTGCGGCGCTCGGTTTCTCCATGCGCAAACCGTCGATCTTCATTCGCAAAGAGTTGAAGGAACACGGCACAAAGAAGCGCGTCGAAGGTGGCGACGTGACGGGCCGGCGGGTTGTGCTGGTTGAGGACCTGGTGACGACCGGGGGCAGCAGCATCGTAGCCGTCGAAGCCCTGCGCGCCGAGGGCGCGGTGGTCAGCGATTGCCTGGCCATTATCAGTTATCACTTCCCTGAGACCGTGGAGCGATTCGAGAGAGCAGGCGTACGGCTTCATGTTGCAACCACATTTCAGGCAGTGCTGAAGAGCGCGCAGGATCACAAGTTGATCGATGAGGCTGGCGCGGCAGTGGTGCGCGACTGGCTTGAAGAACCACGATCATGGGCTCAGCGGCACGGTTTCGAATAGAGGACTTATGAACGCAGCAATGCAAAAGTTCGACCGGCGAATGGAGGCGGCGGGATCGCTACTGTGTATTGGGCTGGATCCTGAACTCGATCGCATTCCTGTGCGCTTCAGGAGCGAATCGTGGCCGCTCTTTGCCTTCAATCGGTGGATTATCGAGCAGACTCATCCTTTTGCCGCCGCCTACAAGCCCAATATGGCGTTTTATGAGGTCCGAGGAGCGCAAGGATTAAAGGAACTCGAACTGACGATGGGATATCTGCGCAGCGAGCATCCTGATATCCCCACCATCTGCGATGCAAAACGCGGCGATATTGGAAATTCCAATCGCGGGTATGCGGTTTCCATCTTCGATGGAATGGGCTTTGACGCAGTCACACTGAACCCCTATCTTGGCAAAGAGGCGCTGGCGCCATTTCTGGAGAGGCGCGATAAGGTGTGTATCATCTTGTGCCGGACGTCGAACCCAGGGGCAGGCGAGTTTCAGGACCTCAAGTCTGACAGCAGGCCGTTGTGGGAGACGGTCGCGCTGCGCGTAAGTGCGGATTGGAATATCGCTGGCAACTGCATGCTGGTTGTCGGGGCGACTTTCCCGAAGGAAATAAAAAGAATACGGGCAATCGCGCCTACGATTCCTTTTCTTGTGCCGGGAGTGGGCGCGCAGGGCGGCAATGTGGCGGCGGTTATTTCCGAGGGCCTGGACACACAGGGTAAGGGGCTTCTGATCAGCAGCTCAAGGGCGATTTTGTTCAGCCAAGATCCCGCGGTCGCGGCGCGTATTCTTCGCGATGTGATCAACGAAGCGAGAAAGGCTGTCCATGCTGCGCGTTGAGGGGAGGATTGCTAATCACGATCGCGAGTTTGAGGGCGCGATTGAAATCAACACAGGGACCGGGCTGATTGAGCAGGTGGGGCCGAGAACCGGTAAAAGCGATCTCGATCTCCATGGTCAAATCATTTTCCCCGGCTTTGGCGATCTCCATATTCACGCGCGGGAAGATGCAAGCCAGTCGCAGGTCTATCAAGAGGACTTTGCAACCGTCTCCGCTGCGGCTATCCATGGCGGGGTGACGCATGTCGCCGACATGCCGAACAATCCTCAAGCGCCTGTGGACGATGCAAGGTATGCGGAGAAGGAGAAATTGACGGCGAAGTCGGCCGTGCATGTGACTCTCTATGCCGGAATCGGGCCAGAAACCAATCCTCTTAGGCGGCATGTGCCTTACAAGGCGTTTATGGGGCCATCCGTGGGGGATTTGTTTTTCTCTTCGCGGGAACAGCTTGAAGGCGTAATCGCAAGATATCGCGGAATGAATGTCAGCTTTCACTGCGAAGATCCGGCGATTCTGCAAGAAAGCAAGAGTGCGGCAACCCATGAACAACGGCGCCCGGCCAGCGCTGAGATCATGGCGACGGAGTTTGCGCTTTATCTGATTGAGCGATACGGTCTGATCGGCAAGCTGTGTCACTATTCAACGAAGGGCGGCCTGGAGAAGATCGCTGCCGCCAAAAAGCGGAGCCTTCGCGTTACAGCCGAGGCTGCGCCGCACCATCTGTTCTTCGACGACACCATGCTGACGGATGAGAATCGTCTCTGGCTGCAAATGAATCCTCCGCTGCGCGGCAGAGAGGACCGTCTGGCGATGATAGCGGCCCTTCGCGAAGGGCTGGTGGACTATCTTGCCACGGACCACGCTCCCCATACTCGCGAAGATAAGATGAGTGGCAGGAGCGGCGTGCCCCATCTGGACACCTATGGAGCGTTCGCAACATGGTTGATGGCGGAGCACGGGTTTTCCGCCAGAGATATTGCGCGTGTGTGCAGCTACAATCCGGGCTCCTTTGTAAATGAGTTTCGCCCTGCGGGATTCGGCAGTGGATTTGGCGTGATTGCGCCGGGTTATGTTGGCTCACTAACAATTCTTAATCCGGAAGCGCCGTTTGTAGTCCGGCGCGAAGAATTGAAGACCAAATGCGGCTGGTCTCCGTTTGAGGGATATACGTTGCCTGGCCGCGTGACATATACCATACTGAAAGGAAAAGTTTACCCGGCAAGCTGAGGGAGGGTTACTGCACATGGAAAAGCTCAAGCATGTAATAAGCACGCGACAGTTCGACGATTCGGAGTTCTTGTTAGGGCTTTTCGAGTCGGCTAATCGAATGGAGCGTGATGATGTTTTTCGCGCTTTGACGGGCCCTCTGCGTGGACGGATTCTGGCGACTCTGTTTTTCGAACCGAGCACACGGACGCGGTTTTCATTCGAGGCTGCCATGCAGAAGCTAGGCGGCGGCGTGTTGTCAGCGGAAGACGCGCGCGACAATTCATCGGCGACCAAAGGCGAGAGCATCGGCGATACCGTGCGCGTGGTCAGCGGGTATGCCGACGTCATCGCCATTCGGCACTATGAGGCGGGGACGGCCGCTGAGGCCGCAAAAAACTCTCCGGTTCCCATCATCAATGCGGGAGATGGTGCGGGCGAGCACCCCACCCAGGCGCTGGCAGATATGTACACCATCAAAAAAGAACTTGGCTGGCTGAGTGGATTGCGTGTTGTGTTGGTCGGCGACCTGCTGTACGGGAGAACGATTCATTCTCTGCTGCCGTTGCTTTGCCTGTACTCCGGAGTGACGATCGATCTGATCTCGCCGTTGTCGTTGCGCCTGCCCCAGCAGTACCGCGATTATCTGACCAAGAAAGAGATTCCCTTCCGCGAGGGCGAGAAGCTCGAAGGAGTCATTGAGCAGGCGGATGTTGCCTATATCACTCGCGTGCAAAGAGAGCGCTTTGCCTCGCAGGCGGAATATGAAGCTGTCAAGGATGTGTATGTAATCAATGCGGAGCTGGCTAACCGGATGAAGCCGCAGTCCATCATCATGCACGCCCTGCCGCGCGTCAACGAGATCTCTCCGGATGTGGACGCAAATGCCCGGGCCGCATATTTCCGCCAGGCCAAGAACGGCTTGTATATTCGCATGGCGTTGCTGAAATATCTGTTGTCTTGAAACCTGCCGGGTTACTTTCCGATGCAGAACGTTGAAAAGATCAGATTTAGAATGTCGTCAGAAGTTGTCTGGCCGGTTAGCGAGTCGAGAGCCCCAAGAGCGCGGTAGAGATCCAGCAGGATCATTTCATGAGGAATCGCACCGGCGTTGGCTTTCGCTGCGTCGCCCAAAGCCGTCAGCGCCGTGGCAATGGCTTGCTGGTGGCGCAGGTTGGTCAACATTCCCGGCTCGGAGGCGGCTCCACCGGTGGCCAACTCTAGAATGCGCTCGCGCAGCGCGGAAATCCCTTCGCCAGTGAGCGCGGAGGTGGCCAGCACGGGCATGTCGCCGCAATCAGGCAACGGCCTTTCGGCTTCAGGTAAATTCTGGACCAGGTCGCTTTTGTTCACCGCCACCAGTGCGGGACGGCCTTCAACGGCAGCCAGCAGCCCTCGCTCCTCGTCATTCAGCAGCTCGGTCGCGTCCAACACCACCACCACCAGCGCGGCGTCAGCCAGCGCCTCGCGGCTGCGGCGAATGCCATGTTGCTCTGCCTCCTCCAGGCCTTCATGCAAGCCCTCGCGCAACCCGGCCGTGTCCACCAGTTCCAGCGGGATGCCTTCCAGCGAAATCCGCTCGCTGACCGTGTCGCGAGTAGTCCCTGGATTTGCGGTCACAATAGCTCGCTCGCGTTCCACAAGCCGGTTGAAGAGCGAGCTCTTGCCCACATTAGGCTTGCCCACTATGGCCAGCGTCAGTCCATCGTGAACAATGCGCCCACGCGCGAAGGAAGCTTCAAGCGCTCGCAGTGGTAGCGTCAGTGCATCGATGCGGCTGGCTATCTCGGCTTGCGTCGTCGACTCCACATCGTCCTCAGCAAAATCAATGCCGGCTTCAAGCAACGATATAAGCTCTACCAGCGACTGCTTAATTGGTCCCACGCGCCGGCTTAGCGCGCCGCCCATCTGGCTTGCGGCCTGCCGCGCCTGCGTCAGCGTCTGCGCCTCAATCAGGTCGCGCACCGCCTCGGCCTGCGTCAGATCCAGCTTGCCGGCCAGAAATGCGCGCTGCGTAAACTCGCCCGGTTCTGCCAGCCGCGCTCCTAGCTTTACAGCGCGACCCAGCAGCAGTTCCAACACCACCGGCGAGCCGTGCGCCGCTATTTCAACGAGATCCTCGGCGGTATAGGAGTTGGGCGCGCTAAAATAAGTGACCACCGCCTCGTCGATGCGGGCGAGACTGTCGCGCCCTGCCTCGCTGCCAGAATCAGGCGAGGCTTGTTCGCCGGACGCATCCAGCACATCGGCCAGCCGCGCGCGCCCGTGCTCCAGCGGCTGACGCAGGCGAACCAATTGCGCGGCAACCGACGCGGCCCCAGGCCCGCTCAGCCGCACGATCCCGATGCCCCCGCGCCCCGGCGGCGTGGAGACGGCGGCGATAGTATCGGTGGTTGCGTCCGGAAGATTCATGGGCTGAAAACAGTGTAGACGCTGCGGCTGGAGGTCGATCCAGACGAAGCTCGGGCCAAGGTGGGAATGTCCCGGTCAGAGACAAGGCTATAATCCCTACAAACGCCGTAAAAGCGGCGCTGGAGATTGACATGACATTCCGATATATGAACTCTGCCGTGCTCTTGGCAGGCCTGTCCTTTGCCTTGAGTTTTCACGCCTATGCTCAGCAGCCGGCGCGCCACGCGCTCGACCTTACGGTCAATAAGCCTGAAACGGAAGGCTTCTCTTCTGAGAGATTGGAGCGTTTTCACGCGCTGATCCAGGGAGAGATTGACCAGAAGCAGCTTGCCGGCGCCGTCACGATTCTGGCGCGCCACGGTAAAGTGGTGGAGTATAAAACCTACGGCCAGCGCGACATCGCTACTGCCGCGCCGATGACCAAGGACACGATCTTTCGCGCTTACTCAATGAGCAAGCCGGTTACCGGCGTGGCGATGATGATTCTCTATGAGCAAGGCAAGTGGCTTCCTTCCGACCCCATCTCAAAGTACATTCCCGAGTTCGCTCATCTGAAGGTCTTCAAGGGAGTCGATGTGGAAGGCAAGATGATTCTTGTCGATCCCGATCATGCGCCCACCATGCGTGAGCTGATGACGCACACCGCAGGCTTTTCCTACGGCTTCATGGGTAACACCATGGTGGACCAGATGTACCGCGACACGAAGGTGATGCAATCGCAAACGCTGCAGGAGATGATCGACAAGCTGGCGAAGATTCCGTTACTCTATCAGCCGGGCAAGGGCTGGACCTATAGCTGTTCGATGGATATTCAGGGCTACATCGTGGAGAAGCTCTCGGGGCAGTCTCTGCCTGAGTTCATGCGCGACCAAATCTTTGTGCCGCTGGGCATGAAGGATACGGACTTCTATGTTCCCGCGGAAAAGCGCGATCGCTTTGCCACAAACTACAAGGGGACGCCCAACGGCGGGATCGCTCCAAACGCAGAGGGCGGCGGCGCTCCGGCCGATTACGCTAAGGAGCCGACTATGCCCTCGGGCGGCGGCGGCCTGGTGACCACGATTGAAGATTACTACCGCTTCGCCTCGATGCTGGCCAACGGCGGCGAGTTAAACGGCACGCGCATTCTGGCTCCCTCCACGGTCAAGCTGATGAGCTCGAACCATGTGCCGGAGGCGCTGCTCACAGGGGAGTTCGGCATCGGCCTGTCGATGTTGCGACCGGGCTTTGGCTACGGTTATGATCTCGCGGTAATCTTCGATCCGCCAGAGGCGAACCTCTCTGACGGCAAGGGCACGTTCTTCTGGGATGGCGCCGCGGGCACCTGGTTCTGGGTCGACCCCACCAACGACATCGTCTTCGTGAGCATGATCCAACGCATGAGCAGTCCCGACAATCACAGCCTCGAATACAAAAGCCACGAGGCTGTTGATCAGGCCCTAGTGGATCCGTCAAAGTAACTCAATTGGATTCGAATGCACTCTATCCTTTCCGCTTGTTTTACGGAAAGGATAGAGCTGCATATCTTCAGACGCGCCTTCTTTAATCAACTCTCACTTCAGCAATCCCAGCGCCATCGCCGTCATCGCTGTCACGCCGGTTCGGATGGCGGGCTCGTAGACCGGCGCAAAGAGCGCCGAGTGCAGGCCGGGCAACGGCACGCCTGTCTTGCGGCTCTCCGCCAGCTTGTCCGCATCGGCTGCGCCCAGCCAGTACATCACCGCAGGAATCTTACCGTCGAGTGAAAACAGCCCCACATCCTCGCTGCCCATGACCGGTCGGGCTTCCAGCACGTACTCCTTGCCCAGCACTGCAGTCGCGTAGCTGCGCAGCTGCTCGGCCAGGGCCGTGTCGTTATAGGTCGCCGGCGTGCTCTCGATGATCTCCAGCGTCGGCATGCGCTCCGCGGGAATTCCGTATGCCTCCGCCAGCCCCTTTGCGGTGCGACGCACGGCCGCCATGATCTGGTCGCGCACCGCCGGCGAATAAGTCCGTAGCGTGAAGCCAAGCGTCACCTCATCGGGAATGATGTTGTTCTTCGTCCCGCCGTGAATAGTGCCCACGGTCAGCACAGCCGGCTGCTGTGGATCGATCTGCCGACTGACGATGGTCTGCGCCACCAGCACAAACTCCGCGGCCAGCACAATGGGGTCCTTGCCCGCCTGCGGCGCGGAGCCGTGACCGCCCACGCCGCGAATCATCACGTTGAAGGCTGTGCTGCTGGCCAGCAACGGCCCGCCCTTCAGCGCAATCGAGCCTGCGGGTGCGTCGTTGGTGTCATGCTCAGCGAGCACAAAGTCCGGCCGCCCGAAGCGCTCGTAAAGATGATCGGCCAGCAGTGCCGCCGCGCCCTGCACTACTTCCTCGGCGGGCTGGCCCACAAGCATCAGCGTTCCGTGCCACTGGCTCTTGCGCTCTACCATTTCGCGCGCCGTGCCCAGCAGCACAGTCATGTGCAGGTCGTGGCCGCAGGCGTGCATCACGCCTACCTGCTGTCCCTGCGCGTTGGTGGTCTTTACTGTGCTGGCGTACTCCAGACCGGTCTTCTCCTCTACCGGAAGAGCATCCATGTCGGTGCGAATCATCAGCCGCGGCCCCGGGCCATTCTCCAGTACCGCTACAACGCCCAGGGCCTGCGTGCCGTCCTCGTATTTGCCCACGTGCTCGGTCACCGTATAGCCCAGATTGCGCAGTTCGCCCGCGACAAAGGCCGAGGTCTGCTCCTCGTGCCGCGAAAGCTCTGGGTTACGGTGAAAGTGCTTGTAGGTCTCGGTGAGTGCAGGCAACTGCCGCTCAACCGAAGCGGCAAGATCAGTTTGCGCCGCGGCGTTTTGTGCGGCCAGCGGAATTGCGGCAGCGACAATGCCAGTTACAACAGACAGAACAACAGCACGCAGGAACATGGAAAACCTCCAGCGAGAGGCGGCAAACTGCCCTCAAGCGTCAGCCTACCACACGGGTTCCCTCGGGATTACCGCGGCGTCAAGCAACGAAGCCAGCCTCACTTCGCGTCTCTCTCCCTCAACAGCGCCGCCGCATCTGTCTTGCCGTTGCTCTCCGCCAGCTTGAGCGCCGTTGTGCCGTCGTCGCTCTTGGCGTCGATGTTGGCGCCGTGGTCTAGCAGCAGCTTCATCACATCCAGCAGGCCGCCGCCCGAGGCCGCCATCAGCGCCGTGTAGCCTTTCTTGTTCCTGGCGTTGACGTTGGCGCCGTTGTCCAGCAACATCTTCACAATATCTACCTTGCCGTAGGTGGCTGCCGTGATTAGTGCAGAATTACCATCGTTGTCCTTTGCCTCGATGTTGGCGCCATGGTCCAGAAGCAGCTTTACCACGTCAGCAAGGTCTAGGTAATAGATAGCAGTGATGAGCGCAGTGCGGCCGTTCCTGTCCACAGCCTCAATCTTGGAACCCTTGTCCAAAAGTAGCTTTACAACCTCAATGTTGTTGTGGCAGGTAGCATTCATCAGTGCCGTCCGGCCAGAGTTGTCCTTGGCCTCAATATTTGCCCCTTTATCCAGCAGAAACTGCAATGAGTCAGCCTTACCGTAGTAAGCTGCCTCTATCAACGCTGTTTCACCGGTTTTTCCTCTGGCCTCAATATTGGCGCCGCGTTCCAGCAACAACCTCAAAGCATCAGAATGGTCTCCCACGGCTGCCTCAATCAGAGGTGTCCAACCGTTGAGTTCCCTGACTTCGATATTGGCTCCTTTTTTTAAGAATTGCTGCAACGCTAAGGTGTCGCCTCGTTGTGCGGCTGTGAGTAACTGGTCGTTCAGGCTTCCGGGCGTAACCTGGCCTGCCACCAGGCGGCTCAACAAGAGAATGACTGGAAGGATAATTGTGACAGGAACTATCTTCATGGCTGCCTCCTCCCTCGCACTGTATTTGACACGCGCTACGCCGAGGCACATAACAATTGTTTACTTGTGAGCGGCGCGGGCGAAATCACCCACCCATGCCAGCCTCACTTCGCGCCTCTTGCCCGCAACAGCGCCGCCGCCTCGGTCATGCCTTTGCTCTCCGCCCGTTCCAGCGCCGTGTAGCCGTCGCTGTCAGTTGCCTCGATGTTGGCGCCCCTATCCAGCAGCAGCTTCACGATTTCCAAATCACCATTGCCGACGGCAAGAATCAGTGCTGTGTCGCCTTTGTTAGTCTGGGCCTCGATGTTTGCGCCCTTGTCCAGCAGCAACTTAACAGCGTCGGCATGGCCTTGCTCGGTCGCCCAGGTCAGCGCCGTGTGGCCGTCGCTGTCTTTTGCCTCGATGTTGGCGCCCTTATCCAGCAGCAGCTTCACCACCTCCAACTCGCCATTGCCGGCGGCAAGCCTCAATGCCGTGTCGCTGAATATATCTTTGGCATTGACGTTAGCGCCATGGTCCAGCAGCAGCTTCATCACATCCAGCTGGCCATCGCCGTTGGCCTCGAGCAGCGCCGTGAGGCCGAAGTTATTCTGGACCTCGATGTTTGCGCCCTTCTCCAGCAGCAGCTTTACAACGTCGGCATGGCCTTGCTCGGACGACCAGATCAGCGCCGTGTTGTTATAGAAGTCCTTTGCATCGATGTTGGCGCCCTTCTCCAGCAGCAACTTCACAACGTCGGCATGGCCCTGCTCGGCCGCCGAAATCAGCGCCGTGTAGCCGTTGTTGTTCTTGGCTTCGATGTCGGCGCCTTTCTCCAGCAGCAACTCCACCACCTCGGTTCTGCCAGAGTAGGCTGCCGAAATCAGCGCCGTGTAGCCGATCAAGCTCTTTGCCTCAATGTTGGCGCCCTTCTGCAGCAGCAACTCCACCACGGCAGCATGGCCTTGCTCGGCCGCAGAAATCAGCGCTGTGTCGCCGTTGCTGGCCTTGGCCTCGATGCTCGCGCCCTTGTCCAGCAGTTGCTGTACTGCGGCAGTATCATCATTGCTGGCGGCTGCGACGAGTTGGTCATTCAGACTGCCGGAGTCAGCCTGGCCTGCCGCCAGTGCGCTTAAGAAAAAAATCGTTGGAAGAATATTTGCGCCATGGAGCCTTTTCATTGCTCATCCTCTCCCGTTGGCCTCAGTACGCGCCTCGCTCCTTGAGCAGCGCCACAGGAATCGTTGAACCCACGCCAGCCCCGCGCCGCACACACCCTCAAGCAGGATGTTACACTCCGGCCCAGGGAGACGTTGCATGGCAGCAACAAAGATCGAATTTCGCCTGCGCATGATCATCATGACGCTTATTGCCGCTCTGGGTTTCTGGGCGCCATGGACAGGGTACTGGGGCCAGGGCTACTGCACCCCTCTGTGGGCCTGGCTGGCCTTCGCGCTGAGCCGCCACGGCTTCGTTTCCGTTTCCGTTGCCACGCCGCTGGTAATCGTCGTTGCCACGCTGATCTCCGTCATAGGCATGGTGCTACGCATCTGGGGCGCGGCCTGCCTGGGATACGACACCGTCCACCACCAACAGATGCAGGCTGGCGCAGTGATGGCCGACGGACCCTATCGCTACGTGCGCAATCCGCTCTATCTCGGCGGATGGTGCATGATGGCGGCAATATCGCTCATCATGACTCCCTCTGGCGCGCTCTTTACCATGACACTGATGACAATCTTCTTCCTGCGCCTGATTCTGGCTGAAGAAGCCTTTCTCGCCGCGCAGCTTGGCCAGCCCTACCAGGACTACCTGCGCGCCGTTCCGCGTCTCTTCCCGAACCTGCGGACAATTCTCTCGCACTCCGCTCCCCAACCCACTGGCCGCAAACCGCAGTGGCTCCATGCGCTCACTACCGAGATCAACCCCATCGGCGTCTTCCTCGCGTGGACCGTCTTCTCCTGGCGCTATAACAACTGGCTCATGATCAAGGTTGTCCTCATTAGCTTTGGCCTGTCGCTGGTGGTCAAGGCGCTGGTGCCCGGGGAATCCGCTAAAAAAAACAAAAGGGAGAAGCCCTCAGGCTCCTCCCCATCATAGTCTTCGGTCCATGGATAACTACTTCTTCGGTGGGGCGATCGCGTCCTTGGCGGCCTTGGCCACGCGGAACTTGACCACCGTCTTCGCCTTGATCTTGATGGCTTCGCCGGTCTGCGGGTTGCGTCCGATGCGTGCCTTGCGCTCCGCCTTCACCAGCCGGCCGATGCCGGGAATCACAAATACGCCGCTCTTCTTGGTTTCCTTGATGGCGGTATCCGCCAGCGTCTCCATGAAGGCTGTGACTTGCTTGTTGGTTAATTCCAGTTTCTCTGCCAGAAGCCGGGTCAGTGCTGTCTTCGTCAATCCTGATGCCATTGTGTGATCTCCTTTTTCGGGCATGCCCTTGGGCGTGCCTGTCTTGCCAGGGCTTCCATCGCGAAATGCGTTCCGCATGGGGGAGTCATGCAACAATTGCGCGAAACCCTTGTATTCATGCGGGTCGGAATACCCGTCGTTCGTTACCTTGCGACATTTGAAGGTGCAAAGTCAAGGTAAAAAGCAGGTATTTTCCCATTTTTTTGTGGGTTTTATGCTATTTCCTTCGGTTTTTTCCCATTTTTGCCCGGAATTGCCGGCTTCTGAGCCTTCCCGTCCGATAATCCTGCCCAAAAGGCTGCTCACCGCAGCACCTTAATCCAGCCCAAACAGCACCCTTTTTCGCGGCGTCAGCGTCACCAGGATGGGCGTATTCAGCGCCTCCACCACTGGCGCGGCCAGCCGGAAATGGCGCGCCAGCACGGCGGCAAAATCCGCTTTCAGCGCCGTCGAGGCGGGCAGCGAGGTGCTCAGTCCCCACTGCCGGCATCGAATCAAATCCATCGCCGGATGCTCGCAGGGAAAGCCCTTGGGCGGCCGCGTCAGCGCATTCCCTTCGAATTCCCCAAAGACCTTCCGAATCGCCGCCGTCCGCAGGACCTTGCGAAACTCCGCGTGGTGCTCCAGCAGCCAATGGCGAATGGCGGCCAGTTGATCCTTCTCTGGCATCCAGGCCCCGGCGGCGATGATCACTTCCTTGTCGTCGACGTGAAAGTAGAATCCCGCCCCTGAGGTCTTCTTCAGCCCTTCCAGCATCCACCAGGCGGCGACATGCGTTTTGTAAGGCTTCTTGTCGGCGCTGAAGCGCGTGTCGCGATAAATCCTGAACAGGCACTTCTCCGCCGGCCGCACATAAGCCGGCGCAAAACTCTCCATCGCCTCGCTGACCTTGCGAATGATGGCCAGCATCGGCTCCTTCAGCTCGGCCTCGAAGATCGCCTTGCGCGGCGTAAACCACGCGCGGTCGTTGTGGCGCTTGAGGTTGCGCAAAAAAGCAAGCCCCTCGGGGCGAAGGTGGGGCGTCGCGGCGGAAACGGGTGATTTCGACTTCGTGACCATAACAAGATGAGTGTAGCGCGGATGGCTGTGTAAACAATGAACAGGATGCAAGCCGGCTTGTAGGCAGTTCTCGACAGCGGATGTTGCGTTACCATGGAAGCTGTTCTCAAATTCCTCGAGGAAGTCATATTCAGTGCGCAAATTTCTGTTGATTCTTACCGTGGTACTGTTGGCGTGGGTCGGAGTTGAATCTCTTTCGGCACAAGTGCCGGTTGTCGATGCGAACAAGGCGATCGTGCGGCGCGCCTTTGCAGCCTTCGAGCAGGGCGATGTTGCCACGCTGAATGAGTTGTTCGACCCAGAAGGGCCGTGGCACACGCCGAATGGCATGACGATCCGGCAGGGTGGACCATTTAAGGATCTGGCTGGCTCCTGCCCAATGTGCGCCAAGCTGGAAGAGCGCAAGATCGTGATCGACGTGATGCTGGCCGAAGGTGACCTGGTCTCTGTTCGCTCTACGTGGAGCGGGCTCTATACGGGGACCTTCCACGGCGTCGCCGTAAGTCGCAAGCCCCTCACTCTCATCTACGCCAACATCTACCGTGTATCGGGCGGGCGTATTCGAGAGAACTGGGCGACAGCGGACCGGCTGCACGCGGCCGAGCAGTTGGGCTTTCAGCTTGCTCCTGCGGTAAGCCCGGAGGAAGGCAAGAAGTAGCGAACGCGGAATCGCTGCTTAGCGGATGACTTTGAGCGCACCTCTGAACAACCCATCGAAATCAGCACCCAGCGCTGCATCTTTAGCCACGGCCTGTTCAATCGCCTTTTCTGCTGCAGCCCGTTGATAGCCCAGGTTGACCAGCGCCGAGAGCACGTCTTCAGCCGCCGGCCCCTGCACTGAAGGCTGCGCGGGCGCAACAGCAAAGTCGTCGAGCTTGTCTTTTAGTTCCACCACCAGCCGCTCGGCCAGCTTCTTGCCTACTCCGGGGATGTGCGTCAGTTGCGCGTGGTCCTGCCCGCGAATCGCCTGCACCGTGCGTTCGCTCGAAAGCCCGCTCAGCATCTTGATCGCCAGTTTGGGGCCGACGCCGCTCACCGTAATCAGCCGCTCAAAGAGCCGCTTCTCCTGAGAGTCGAGAAAGCCGAACAACGCAATCTGATCGTCACTCACATGCGTATGAATGTGCAGCGCAGCCTCTGCGCCCACCGTGGGCAACGCCGTGAAGGTCGGCACAGAAATCGTAACGTCGTAGCCCACGCCGGCTGCTTCGACAATGACTTGGCCGGGCTGTTTGTAAATGAGCTTTCCGCGCAGATGAGCGATCATGATGTCTCTATCCTAGTATCCCCATCTTCTTCGCCACTCGCTCCAGCGTCTCCAGCGCCTGGTCAAGCTGCGCCTGCGTATGCTCGCTGGTCAGGATCAACCGAATTCTGGCTTTGCCCTCCGGCACCGTCGGAAACGCAATCCCCGTGCCCATCACGCCCTCCTCAAACAGCGCCCGCGAGAAATCCATCGTCTTGCGCCCGTCGCCAATAATAATCGGCGTAATCGGTGTCTCGCTGGCCGGCGTCGTCACTCCGCCCACGTTGAAGCCCGCGCCCTTCAGCTCGCCCTGGAAATAGCGGGTATTCGCCCACAGCCGCTCAATGCGCTCAGGCTCCTTCTCCAGGATGTCGAAGGCGGCCATGCACGCCGCCGCCACTGCCGGCGGATGCGAAGTAGAAAACAGAAACGGCCGCGCCCGGTGATAGAGATAGTCAATCAAATCGCGCGTCCCGCAGACATAGCCGCCCAGGCAGCCAATGGCCTTCGACAGCGTGCCCACCTGCACATCTACCTTGCCGTGCATTCCAAAATGATCCACCGACCCGCGCCCGTTGCGCCCCAGTACGCCCGAAGCGTGAGCGTCGTCCACCATCATGATGGCGCCATATTTTTCCGCCAGCGCGGCCAGCTTGTCCACCGCGCCAATATCGCCGTCCATGGAGAAGACGCCGTCAGTAATTACCAGCTTGTGGCACGGCGCGTTGGCTACCTCCTTCAGCAACTCCTCGCAATGTGCCGTATCCTTGTGCCGGAAGACCTTGATTGTCGCGCGCGACAACCGCGCTCCGTCGATGATGCTGGCGTGGTTCAGCTCGTCGGAGAGGATAAAGTCCTCCTTGCCCAGAATCGAACTGACCGTTCCGGCATTAGCCGTAAAGCCGCTCTGGAAGACCACACAGGCTTCCACGTTCTTGAAGCGTGCAATCTTCTCTTCCAGCTCCATGTGGATGCGCATTGTGCCCGCAATCGTCCGCACCGCGCCCGAGCCCACGCCGAATTTCCGCGTTGCCTCCAGCGCCGCCTCAATCAACCGGGAATCGTTGGCCAGGCCCAGATAATTATTGCTGGCCAGGTTGATTACTTTTCGCCCGTCGTAGTGGCACACCGGCGCCTGTTGGTCGTCCAGAATGCGCAGTTTGAAGTATGTGCCCTTGGCGCGCAGTTCGTCGAGCGCGGCGGTCAAATGGGCAAGTTGGGGTCTGGCAGGGGGCTGGCTCATAGCGTTCTCCTCGAACATACAAGGATAACGTAGCGCGGCGAGCCTTTGTGCTGCATGGAAGTACGTCCCAGATAAACTTCCTGCTCCGAATTGAAGCGGGAAGGGAAGAACGATTCGCTATAAACAAAATCACTGATCGGCGCGGCGCACGCATAATGCGCGATCGTAGTTCGCCCCGCGCTTATCCAGTTGAACCACATGCTTTTTTACTTCGCCCTGGCTGCGGAAGACGAAACCGCGCATGAACTGAGGACGATCCCCTCGAGTGCTGCTCCACACCACGCTGGAAGTGAGTCGAATTCCGCCTTTAATCTGACAGGACATGTAACCATTAGCGCCGCAGACAACTCCGGCATTGGGATTGTAGATCTTCTTCAGTTCGTCAATGGTCGGTAAACGCCAGTCAGTGTATCCCCCAAGTTGCAGGTTTTGGCAATATTCCACCGCCGGCTGCCATCTCAGGGCGAAGCCGTTGTCTCTACTGGTCCACATCAAACCCGTTGCCGGGTCAGTCCACACCCCGCTGCCAGCATCCTGCTGCGCTCCCCGCGCGCGTGCCCTTTGTTCTCTGTCCCATTCATCGCGCACAGCCTTGTCGTGCGCTTCCTGCTCAGCCCTTGCCTGAGCCTCTTGCGAGGCCTTGTCTCTAGCCTCCTGAAATGCCTTGTCGCGTGCTTCCTGTTCAGCTTTTGCCTGAGCCTCTTGTGAGGCCTTGTGTCTGGCTTCCTGAAAAGCCTTGTCGCGTGCTTCCTGATCGGCCTTTGCCTGAGCTTCTTGCGCGGCTTTGTCTCTCGCTTGCTGCTCGGCTTTGGCCTTTGCCTCCTGATCGGCCTTGTCTTTTGCCTCCTGCTCTGCCTTGAGGCGGGCGTCACGCACGGCTTGAAGCGCGAAGGCCTGGCTGGTCAGCCCGGCGGCCTTGACGGAGATCTCGTATTCCGCCTTGTCCAGGGTGTCATCGGTCTCGGCGGCCACGGTGTGCTGGCCGGTTATAACCTTCGTCTTCACCGAAGCTCCGGCGTCGATGTGGCCTTTCGCCGTGCCGTCCAGTGTCCAGTTGCAGGCCAGGTCGCAGCTCACCTGCAACATCGGCGCGGCCGGCTTGGCTGGCGGCGTCTTCGGCCGCAGAATCGGCCCCTCATCCTCTTGCGCGAGAGCTATCCCCCCGCCCAGCGCCAACACCGCAATTACCAACGCCATGATGATCCGTTTCTTCGCGATCATGCTACCCTCCGGATTCAACCCGCAATATGTGCTTCTGAATTCCGTATAAACCCGGCCACAAACAGAAAAGTTGTGGGGAAAAGAAGAAAAGGTCAGTGCTCTCGAATCATTATTCCGCGTGGCGCACGCAAAGAACGCGGTCCAGGCCGCTGCCGATCAGAGGGGAAGAATATCGTTCTCCGTTGGCGAACAGGAAGAGCCACGCCTCCCACCTCGTATTTCCCTGAGTGTTGCTCCACTGCCAGCCGGACAATTGCAGCCTGCCCTTCACGTGCCATATAACCTGGCTGCCGCTGCCCATTTGTCCTGCGATGTTGGCCTTTGGGTCATATATATCGCTCAACTCGTCGATTGCCGGCAAACGCCAGTCGGAGTAACCGGCCAGGCGCAGATTCCGGCAATAATTCCTTGCCTTCTGCCAATTCACATCGCTGCCGTTATCCTTCTTCGTCCACATCAATCGGGTAGCGGGGTCTGTCCAGACCTTGTCTGCATCCTCAAGCGCGGCCTTTTCGCGTGCCTCCTGCGCGGTTTTGTCCCTGGCATCTTTTGCAGCCTTGTCTCTCGCCTCTTGTGCAACTTTGTCTCGTGCCTGCTGCGCGGCTTTGTCCCGCGCATCGCGTAGTGGCGCTAGTTCGATGCTCACCACCGTCTGTTCGCCCGATTTGACTTCGCAGAGTTGCTGGACATGGTCTGTACCGTCCTCGGTCGCCGCAAACACCATGTGCTGGCCGGGTTTCACCTTCTCCTTGGCCGAACCACCGGCCTCAATGCGTCCTTTTGCTTCTCCATCCAGCTTCCAGCTGCATGCCAGGTCGCACATTACAAGCAGTGTTGCACTCGCCGCCGCCGGCTTGGCCGGCTTGGGCTGTGGCTTCGGGCGCAAAATTGGCCCCTCATCCTGTTGCGCCAGAGCCGGCAAGGCAGCCATCATCAAGGCTGCCGCCATCGCACAAATCACTGTTGGATTTCCGCGCATCTCTTCTTCCTGGGGCGTCTTATCCGCCCGGGTTTCTTTGCTGGGGGTGTGGTTGTTACTGATAAGTCAGACGGATTCTTCACACCCCGGTCTATAACGGTTCCACAATTGATGTACTCCGAAACCACTGTCCTTAAGTAGCATTTTCCTCAACCAGGGTCCCCAGTGACAGGTCTTCGTCGCTGGGGTGGAAGTAAATGCCACACTGTACGATACCAGAAAAAGCACGTAAATTGTGGAACCGCTCTAGTGTACGCCGTGCAAGAGTCCGCAAGCCTCGGCTACCTTGCCGTCACAGGCTTTCTGGTAAACCTCGCGCGCTTTCTGTTTGTCTTGCGGACCGCCGAGGCCCTGGGCATAGAGATAGCCCAGGTAGTTGCACGCATCATTCACTCCACCGTCGCATGCCTGCTTGAAATACTTGCGTGCCTCGGTGTACTTTTGGTCGTCTTGGTACATTGTGCCGAGATTGGCGCAACTGGAAAGGTTCTCCTGCTCGCAGGCATACTGGTAAATCTTGCGTGCTGTCTCTGTATCCGGCGGGATGCCGAGGCCGTTCGCATAGATGTAGCCGAGGTAGTTACAGGCCTTCAACTCGCCGCCATCGCAGGCTTGAGTGAAGTGTGTCCGCGCCTGTGCGTAGTCCTTATCATCGAAGGCGGATTTGCCTTGCTCGTAGGCGATGACCTCCGGCGGTTTGGCCGCGAGCAGCTTTGCGCTGGCCCATGTATATTCGCCGCTGACTTCAGAACTGGGCGCTCGGCCTATGGCTGTGGCTATGGCGCGGACCTTGCTGCCGCTGGGTAGCCCTGTGATGGGCTGCGTGTAGACCGGCGACGCCTCCGTGGGTGTGCTGCCGTCCACCGTGTAGTGGATGACGGCGAATAATGTTGTGTCGGAGATCGCCACCGGTACCGCATCAGCATAAGTGCCTTCGCCTGGTGTGAGTACGGGGGCATTCGTTACCAGTATGAGTGGCAAATACCTTATGCCGGCCCAGACACCCACGCAGATTCCAATTAGAATAGCCGCAATCACCCACACCGAACCTCCCGAGCGCTTTGGCTCGGGTTTTGGCATCGGGACAGGCACGGGAACGGGCGGAGCTTCTGGCAGGGTTTTGGGTCTGGGTGGGGGCGGTGGGGCTGACAGCGCCTCCAACGCCGCTACTGCCGAGGGAAAGCGATGCTCGCGCTCCCGGGCCAGCAAATGCATGACAATGGCTTCCATGCCGGGATGCTCCCAGGCTAGCTCCGGCCGCAGCCGTTCAAGCGGTGGAGGTATTCCCTGCAAGTGCTGATACATCCAGCCTTCCGCATTCTCGGCATGGAAGGGGGTTCGCCCGGTGAGCATCTCATAGAGTACCCCGCCTAGAGCATAGAGGTCGGTGCGGCCGTCCAATTCGTCGGCTGGCGTGCCTCGCCACTGCTCCGGCGCGGCGTATTCTGGAGTCAATAACAGTCCGCGTGTATGGCTCTTGTTTGTGATGCCTTCGGTCATGGCGGCAATGCCGAAATCAAGCACTTTGGGCAGGTCGCTGCCATCGGGCTGCACTCCCAGTAAGATGTTCTCCGGCTTGATGTCGCGATGGATGGCGCCCCGGGCGTGGGCCGCGGCCAGCCCAGCGGCTATCCCGCGAGCGATGTACAGGGCGCGCCGGATTGGCAGGCCGCGAGGAGCCTCTTCCAGCACAGTACGCAGGCTTGGCCCATTCACATATTCCATGGCGATGAAAAGGCTGCCGTCTTCATCCTGGTCCAGGTCGGCCACCTCCGCGATATTGGGATCGCGCAACTGGTAGGCGGCCCGCGCCTCCCGGCGGAAGCGCTTGATGAACTTGGGGTTGCGGCTCAACTCGGCGGCCAGGAACTTGAGCGCCAGTTGCCCTCCCAGCATCAAGTGCTCGCCCAGGTAGACAACGCCCATCCCGCCCGCGCCCAGCTTGCGAATGATGCGGTACTTGCCTCGCACGATATGGCCCGGCTCCAGCTCCCGCAACTCAATCAGAACCGCCCCGTCCGTGGGGCAGGTTGCGTGCTGGTCCGGATACGGCGTATCACATACAGGACAAGTCTTCATGCCGCTACTCGCTTGGCTCAGAACCCAGCGTTCGAAAGGATATTCGATGGCGAAAGCATACCACTGTTGCCATTCTCCGTGGCTCGATAGCTCTCTCTCCGTTTATCGGTGGGAGATTCCTGTCCTTCACTTCCCATTCTTGTCATGCTGCGTCCAACCAATACAAGGGCAGCCCCAGGCTATTCTTTTGCCTTTCGGCGCAGATCGCCGTCCGCCGGTTGGCTCCGGTCCGCCCCCGCCGGATACAATAGGATTCTGGGCTGCGGCAGGCGGGCGGCACTCGATTTTGATCTTTGGAGCAAATGCAAGTGAGAGGCATAAACTGTCGCAATTCGCGGCTTGTGTTGGTTGCAGGATTGGTAATCGCGCTGGCCGCGCCCCAGCTGGCGTATGCCATTGACGCATCTACGACCACGACTCTGACTGCCGGCACACTGAGTGGATGCGTACAGCCTCTTACTGTCACCGTCACTGCAGGTGGATCGCCGGTCACCTCAGGTATCGTGAACATTAACGACGTGTTCAATGGCGTTACACCAGCCGTTCAACTGGGGTCTGTGTCGCTAAGTTCCTCCGGCACTGCCAGCCTCTCGGTTGACCTTGCGGCCGGCAGCCATAGCCTCACCGCGTACTTTACTGGAATCACCGGTTATGCGGCTTCGACCTCTATATCAGCTATAACCGTCACTGTCCCAACGGAGTGCGAGTTTTCCATCGCCCTATCCCCCTCCTCGACAGCCACTTATACCCTCGCCTCCAATACCCTTACCCTCACGGCCGGCCAGTCAGGCTCCTTCACCATTACCGTCGTCCCCTCGGTGGAGTTCACCTCCGCGTTTACAGCTCCGATGTTCGTTACGCTCTCCTGCTCCGGCCTGCCTGACGGGGCTGCCTGCAGCGCCACCCCGGAAAATCTGGAAATTCTCTCCACTACCCCCGAAAGCTGTCCCAGCGGTTCGTCCGCCTCCTCCTGCCCGCCCACCAGTAACATGGTGATCCAGACCTACGCGGCTTCCACCACGATGGCCGTGCCCCCATCCCCGCCGGGCAACCGCTCCAATCCCATCGCCTGGGCCTTTCTGCTGCCCGGTGCTCTCGGTCTGTGCGGACTGGCCTTTGGCGTGCGCCGCCACAAATGGCTTGCCCGCCTCTCGCTCGTGATCTTCGTCGGTATGGTCACCGTTCTGGGCGCTACAGGCTGCAACCCGCGCTACTACTACGAGCATCATGGTCCGCCCATCAACCCTGCGACCCCGCCTGGAACCTACAACATCACCGTAACCGCACAGTCCAGCAACGGCGTTACCGCCATTACTCACTCCACCACCTTTGTGCTGGTTGTGAATTAGCGCAACAGTTGAATTTGTCCGAGCAAATCCGCGCAACAATTTGAGCCAATAAAAATGACCTGCAACGCCTTGAAGCTGCAGGTCATTCTTATTTGACCCAAAATTTATTGCATACCTTCGCAGTGAGCCGTCTATCGTTGCATCTCTCTGAACACTAATCCCGATTCCCTGTCTTAGTCACTCCACCGCGGGCAAGCCTGCCAGCGCCATCGCAATCTCCTCGGCCGGATACTCGTAGTTCTCCAGCTTCCCGGCTTGATACGCGATATACGATTGCATGTCGAAGTGCCCATGCCCGCTGAGATTGAAGAGAATTGTCCGCTGCTTGCCTTCTTTCTTGGCGCGCAGGGCCTCGGTGATCGCCACGGCGACGGCGTGGTTGGCTTCCGGCGCAGGAATGATTCCCTCGGAGCGGGCAAACTGAATCCCTGCGGCGAAGGCGTCCAACTGCTGCACAGTGGTGGCTTCGGCCAATCCCAGGTCCATCACGTGCGACACCAGCGGCGCCATGCCGTGGTAACGCAACCCTCCCGCGTGAATTCCCGGAGGCACGAAGGTGCTTCCCAGTGTGTGCATCTTCACCAGTGGCGTCAGGTGGCCTGTGTCTCCAAAGTCGTAGGTGAATCTACCCTTGGTCAGGCTGGGGCAGGCGGCCGGTTCCACCGCAACCACGCGCGCCTTGCATTGACCCTTGATCTTGCGCCCCACATATGGCATCACCAGCCCGGCAAAGTTCGATCCGCCGCCCGTGCAGCCTATAATCACGTCCGGCTCATCGTCCGCCAGGGCCATCTGCTCGATTGCCTCCAGGCCTATCACCGTCTGGTGCAGTAGCACGTGATTCAGCACGCTGCCCAGCGAGTACTTGGTGTTCGGATCCTTCGCCGCGATTTCTACCGCCTCAGAAATGGCAATCCCCAGCGAACCGTTCGAATCCGGATGCACCGCCAAAATCGCCCGGCCTGACTCCGTCTCGTTGCTCGGGCTGGCGCTCACCGTGGCTCCAAAGGCCTCCATCAGGGCGCGGCGATACGGTTTCTGGTCATAGCTCACCCGCACCATAAAGACCTTGCAATCGAGACCGAAGAATGCACAGGCCATGGCCAAAGCCGAACCCCACTGGCCGGCTCCCGTTTCCGTAGAAAGGTGCTTGGTGCCTTCCTTCTTGTTGTAATAAGCCTGCGCCAGGGCTGTGTTGAGCTTGTGCGAGCCGGCCGGGCTCACGCCCTCATATTTGTAGTAAATCCGCGCAGGCGTATCCAGCGCCTTTTCCAGGCGGCGTGCCCTGAAGAGCGGCGAGGGGCGCCACTGCGCATACAGTTGCCGCACTTCGCCGGGAATCTCAATCTCTCGCTCCTGGCTCACCTCTTGCATAATCAGGGCCATCGGAAACAGCGGCGCCAGGTCGTCAGGACCAATAGGTTTCAGCGTTCCGGGATGCAGCGGCGGCGCCATCGGCTTGGGCAGATCGGCGGCAATGTTGTACCAGGCAAGGGGAATGCGGTTTTGCGGAAGGTTGTACTGTATGGTGTCCATGCCAAATTCTATCAGCAGGGAAGGCCGGATGAGAACAACCTGCGGCCCATTCAGCCTGTGGAGCGTTTATTGCGGAGCGCGCCGCTCCGGGGGCTGCACCCGCACCGCGATTAGCTGGCCCGTCCACGAACCGCCATTCAGCGTGATGCCGCCCATCACTTTGCCGTTGTCGGCGATGGCCATCCGGTACTGGTCTATGCCTTTCATGTGGGTCGGGTCGTCGATTTCGTAGCCGTTCAGCACCAGCAGCCCGTCGCCCTTCATCTCACCCTTTACCAGCTCCGTGAACGTCGTGCCGTCAGTCTCCGGCGATGAGTTCGAACCCGCCTTGCGCAGAGTCCACACGATCGTTCCTCGGATGCCGCCCTCGCTGATCACCGCGCAGGTCTTGCAACTGGGCCCCGTCTCCAGCGTTATCTCCGCCGTAAAGACCTTCCCCTCCGGATTGGTCCAGATGCCGCGCCACGCTCCTGTCACGCTGCCACTCTGAGCCGGGCAAGCCAACCCGCTCAGCAACATCAAACCCGCCAGAACAATCAGCTTCCTCATCTCTCTCCATCCTGTCCGGTCGTCCAGCAACCGGCATCCTGAGACAACTTACATATTGCTGATAATTTGCGCCGCGCGGCCATAGGAGCCAAGGTTATAGGCATTCGAGTAACCCAGCGCGTTCAATTTCTTTTTGGCCACCCCGCTGCGCATCCCGCTTTGGCAGTGCAGCAGGAGCACCTGGCTCTTATCCTTTACCCGGCGGGGCAGCGCTGTTTCAATCTGGTCCAGCGGAAGGTTGATCGCGCTCGGCAGGTGGCCATAGTTGAATTCTGAAGGTGTCCGCACGTCGATTACCAGGGCTCCGCTCTTCAGGTGAGTCAGCGCCTCTTTGGCGGAGATTTGGCCGGTTCGTTTCAGCAGAAAAAAGGCCAAAAATACGGCCACAATAATGCATATAGCTATCCAGTTCATGTTTCAAGCTTACTGCCTTTGGCTTGTTCTCGCACCGGCATGGGGAAGAGAAAGCTCCGCAATTCTGCCTATAATCTTCTGTCAGAAGCCGGAAGCAGAAAGAAACAAGTAATTCATCGGTCCCGTATACTGGAGCAGTTTCAGAAGCCGAATGTGTCTATGCGGGAGATGGGACGATAAAGGGTTTCCTCGTTCCGCGGACTGCCCATATGGAGGCGCAATGAGTATAGGTTCTTTCTTTGGCCGTATCATGGCGGCAGTATGGGCCGGATTCCTGGGCCTGATAATCATCTTCTTTGGCGCGGGCGTTTGGTCCGCTCTGGTAGCAGCAAATCTCGACACCACACCGTCAGTTCCCTGGGCGGTTCCAGTCATGGCTCTTGTGTTGTGGCTCATGTGGCAGTATCTGGGAGGCAAAGGCTGGCCGCGTAGTACGTCGCAAGCGCGCCGCCTCTGTATGCGTGCCAACATGGTGCCTGCTCAGGTCTTCGGATGGGCGGCGCTGGCTGGCACACTTTCGGCTGTAGCCTTTGCCGGGTTCTGGATTGTGATCTTTCAACTCGTCAAGTTGCCGGGAAATGCCCTTCCTGATCTTTCCCGCTACTCTGTATTTACCGTAGTGTCCATGATTCTGATGGGCTCGGTGGCTGCCCCTCTCACAGAAGAGCCTGCCTTCCGTGGCTACTGCCAGGTCATTCTGGAACGCAGCTTCCGGGGCCCGGTAGCAGTCCTGATCTCATCCGCCCTGTTTGCATTGGCGCACGGTCCTACGCAGGGCTTTCTGTGGCCCAAGCTGCTGTTCTACTTTCTTGTGGGCGTCGTCTTTGGTGCGACCGCTTACCTTACCAACTCCATCCTGCCGGCTATTCCCGGGCACATAATCGGGCTTCTGATCTTCTTCACATTGGTGTGGCCGCACGATGCCGCGCGGCGCCTGGTGTGGGAGGGAGGGCCGGATACGTGGTTTTGGCTGCATGTGGCGCAAACCATCACTTTTACACTCTTCGCTCTTTGGGCATTTAAGCGGCTTGGAAAAGTATGCACAGCGCAAAAGGCGCGGATGAAGCAGCCATCGTCCTGCTGATCTTATAGGGGTAGAAAGATACTGGTAGCCGCGGAAAGGCATGGAACAACACTCTTGCCAGTGGATGACGGCATCTTTACCCGCGTCTGGCTCAAATGTCCGCAAGGCTCGAAAATTATGCCCGACCATCCAGGCAAACACGCGCGAATCTGGCAGAACGTCTTACGAATGTGATTTCGCCGTAAATCCGCCGTAGGTCAGGTAGATGCCAATAATGAGTGACGGGGCCATGTACACGTAGAAAAGCTGTGGATCGTGGAGCCACCTCAGGAGATATTCCGCTCCCATATAAGGCAGCAGGAACAGGAAATTCAGGCCCTTAATTAGCGTTATCCAGCCGACCAGGGTAACAACCACCGTAAGCGCGCCGCCTGACCAGATATTGTGAGTGAGAACCATCGCCAGCCCAGCGCCCAGCGTGATGATGCCAAGAACCAGAACCAAAGACGGGTTGTGAAGAATTCCTGCCAACGAATCCAGCGTGGCTTGTCTGTGAATGACCATGGATAGCACAAGCAGAATGCAAAACAGGCCGATCAGCCTGCTCAGGAAGATGGTGCGTGACGACATATGTCCTCCTTGCGAGTCGAAGCGTTTATGCCGGGAAAGAGTAAACCGTAAACACAGGTATTCTGTCTCGACCGGCCCGTGAACATATTTATACACCCTAGGAAGATACCCCGTGAATTAAAGTGTTGTTAACGTTGGCCGATAACCGGGATTTGTCCAGAACCCGTTCAGCGCAACGAAACGCTCTCCTGTACACTGGTGTCGCTATGAGTTGTATCTTTTGTAAAATCGTTGACGGAAGCATTCCCTCCACGGCGGTCTACGAGGACGAGTTGTGCTACGCCTTCGCCGACCTCCACCCCCAGGCGCCTGTCCATGTGCTGGTGACGCCGCGCGAACACATCACCTCGATGGAAGATACCGATAAGGCGGATGGCAAGCTGCTCGGCCACCTGCTGTGGGCCGCCTCCGAAGTCGCCCGAGAGAAGGGTCTGACCAAGGGCTACCGCCTGGTGGTCAACACCGGCCCCGACGGCGGCCAGACCGTCGATCATCTCCACGTCCACTTGCTCGGCGGTCGCCCTCTCACCTGGCCTCCGGGATAAATTTCTTGCGACATAAAAAGGGCGCTCCCTTAGCGGAAACGCCCTCATATTGTGTTACCCGCATCTTCTTAAACCGGCTGCTGCGCGTACTCTTCTTCCTCATCCATCCCATAGCGGCGCAGCAGGCTGGGCAGGCTCTGCGAAAATGCCGACCGCGGCATCACTGTGTCGCATCCTGCCTCTATGGCTTTGGCCTTCAGCTCGCCCTGCAGGTGATTGAGAAAGCCGATGATCGAGGTCGCCTTCTTCAACTTGGCCTTGAACTTGGGAATCAGCGTAATGGGCTTGGCGTTCACATTGTTCAGGTCGAAGACCAGCAGCTTGGGCCGCTCGTTTTCCGGCAACTCAGTCAGTTTGGCCATCAGTGCGTCCTTGTCGTTGCCCTTCACAAACTCCACCTTCACGCCCAGCTTGCGGGCCGTCTCCTGAATCTTGGCTTGGAAGAACAAATCCTCGATGAAGCAATAGATGCGTGGGGGCGCATCCTCGCGCACTGCAACCATGGGCTGAGGCTCGTATACGTCCGGATAATAGCTGCCGTTGTGGCCGTTGCCCCCAATCGGGATAGTCGAGGGAGGGCCGTCGGCAACGTTTCCGTTCACCAGGCGATAGCTATGGTCCATCGGGCCTACAAACACCCTGGGTCCCTTCTGCCTGGCCTTACGCTTGCCCTGCGGCGGAGAAGAAATGCTGTTGCCCGGCTGTGCCGCTGCCGCGCCCTTCTGCAGGAACTTTTTCTTCTTTTTCCGTTCCTGATGCGGGTGACCACTCTGGTGTGAAGAGGCCGGCTTGTGCTGTGCCGGCAGCCGCTGAATCTGCGCCGGGATCTCTGCCTGGGGCTGTTGCGCCTGTTGTGCCGGGACCGCGCCTGCCTGGCGGTTCTTGTTCTTGCGACGGCGGCGCCGTCGCCGATGTCCCTGCGATTGTCCCTGCTCGTTGGCCGGTACCGGTCCCAGTTCACTTTGGGGATCCGTAAATTCTGTCATCATGCGTTAGTTTCCTGTTGTATTGCTAGATGTCTTCCGTAGCCGGGCTTTGGGCAATCTACTGGAATGCCTGGGTGATTAAAGCACTTACACTGACGCTGATTTCTTCGTTCCTCGACCGTCACCTTGCCACCCCAACGACGAAGACCTGTCGTTACCACACCAGTCTGCTGGCGGTGCCGATACAGACTCTGCGTATTAAATTGATGACCTCTGTGAAATGCTTTTTGCCCGTAGCGCACACCGAAGCCTGAAAGTTCTGCTCCATCCGGTTGTCAGATTCGTGACGGTGCGGTCAGCGTCCTTCTCAGGTGTTGCCCTTCCTATGAAACTCTCACCTGCAGATTCCAATAAAATGGCTTATCCGGCGAAGTTCCCTTGCTCGCGGCGAGCTTGCTCTGCCCTTTCGGGTGGCTCGCGTCAGCCGCTTGATAGGCAACTCTCATACTACAGGGAATTCTTGCGGCTGGCAAGCAATCTCCGCGCTCCCCGGTCCCATTCTGGCGCTCAAAAGTGCCCAAAACGCAAGAAACGCCACTCTTTATCGAGTGGCGTTTCACAATCCTGAGTTGTCACTGGCCTCCAAATGATATGTAGACGGCAAATTATTCGCCGTACCCTCTGCAGGCTTTCCCGGCCAGTCTCTTTTTAAGGTCCGCTTCGTTGGCGGATGCTCTTGCCGGGTCTCTGCTCTTCTTTGGGCTGGTCAGAATTCTCCCAGCGCCTTTACATCACTGGCACCTTACTATTAGCAATTATGGTTCCAATCAGGTGTCTCTTTTATTTCAATAATTTACGGTAACAATAATAGGAAATTATCTCGATTTTGGATGTATTTTTAGGGGTTTTCTCCTAAAAACCATAGAGGTGTGCTCATCGCTGGCATCGAGGACAGTAATGAGTCCCCCTTCCAGCTACCAAAATGCGTCGGATCGGTGTCCGGCAACGGCGGCAGGGAAGCCCGGTGCGCTGGTAGACGCAATGTTCCAGTTGGAAAAAGCCGCGCGCTCCGTCGGCGTCCACGTAGTCGCTAACCGATGAACCGCCCAGCCTGATGGCGTGCTTCAGAACCTTGCGCAAGGCCAGCCGCAACCCTTCTAGTTCTGCCCTCGTCAGTCGTCCGCTCTGTCGGCGCGGCCTTATTTCGGCTCGGAACAGGCTCTCGTCGGCGTAGATGTTGCCCACTCCAGAGAGCAGCTTCTGGTTGAGCAGCGCCGCCTTGATGGCCAGCTTGCGTCCGTGAAAAAGACGGGCAAACTCCTCGGCCGTTACCTTCAGTGGATCGGCGCCCGGAGCGCGAAAGCCAACCATGGCGCACAGGTCGCGATACTCCAGCCTCCCAAAGCGTCGCGGGTCCACAAAGCGCAGCTCCCGGCCGCTGGCCAGGCTCAGCCGCGCATGGGTATGAGGAGCAACCGGAGCCTCCGGTATGGTCACCAGCAATCTCCCTGTCATGCCCAGATGCACAATCCACTGGGCGCTTGGAATTCCACCGTCCTCAACCAAAGGGCTGCTGTATGCAATGCCCAAAAGGCTGTCGTCCGCAGGACTCCCCAGCTCGCAGACAATATGCTTTCCCGTGCGATGAACGGCCAGAATCGCGCGTCCTCCCAGTCCCTTGGCCTGGCGCGCCGCTGGCGTTTTGAAGGGCTGCGGATGCCGGCTGAACCAAACCTCGACGATGCGGTCGCCGCGCACACGCTTGTTTACTCCGCGGGCGATCGTCTCCACCTCAGGCAGTTCGGGCATCGCTCAATTGTAAAGGAGTCTCTCTTCCGGCCAGTGACGGCTCTCCCGTCCGCTGTTACTTGCGCATGCCGGGCTGTCGAATCCGGCTGGCCTCGGAACTTACCATCTTCCATTTGCCCTGTGCATTGCGCACGTAGACGTGAGTGTAACGAAAGTCCCCTAGGGCCTCTCCTTCATCGTTGGTTCCGGTTACGTGGGCAAACGATGTGACCAGCGCCGTGGTTCCATAGAAGCGCACTCTGCTGTCGGAAAGTACAAGATCCGTGATACGCCTTCGCCCGCTGTGCATCCAGGTCAGGGCATCCTCTTTGGTTTGCAGCGTTCCGCTGGCGCTGATGCCGACGTAGTCGTCCGCCAGCAGGCTGTCCATGACGGCGGCATTCCCCGTCAGTACGGCTTTCCGCCATGCTTCTTCCAGTTGGTCAATCTCGCGCCGGCTCTCGTGCTTCTCTCCCCGGGGCAATCCTCCATGCTGGGGTGCGGCAAAAAGCACCGGCGCGTAAGTGCACAACGCCAGCAATAACACCAGGGCGTAGAGTCTCTGGTGGCGGAGGTGCATTGAGAGGCGTTTCGCGGCAGTGAGCATACTCGACACGGATACTATCTCCGAAATGCTTCGCCGGTCAATCAATTTCCGGCAGAAACGCCTCAACCCCACATTCTTGTGGATGAGCTGCCGATTTTCTACCTGGATTTCCACCTTTTTGGACCTGGACGAAGCCTCAAACCAGGGCTTCCAGGTTTTCGACACTACGCTCCCGCATCTTCTGATAAAGCCCGCAAACAGCATGGTTCTTGAAGTGCTCCGACGCGCGATGCGCCTCCAGGGCCTTGGCGTCCTGGTACTGTTCATAGATCAGCACCGTATCCGGATCGCCTTCCAAATGGTGTGGAATGTAACTGATGCAACCCGGCTCCTGGCGCGAGGCCGCTGCCAGCAGGCGCAACGATTCAGTAACTTCGGCCCGGTCTTCGGGGGCAAACTTCAGCCGTACGGTAAAGCTGATCATCGGAGCTGTTTCCTCCCGCGCCTTCCAGAAATCGAAATCGTCATCCAGACTGTCCTCGAACTCCCTGTGGACACTCCTCAAGATTATGCGTGAATCTCACCTAGAGCCGTGGCAAATTCCGGCAGAATAATTGTCTGGTCCCGATCTGGGCCGGTCGATATCATTCCGATTCTGGCTCCGCTCTCCCGTTCCTGAAAACGCAGATATTCACGTGCCGCAAGGGGCAGCTTGTCGAACTCCTTGATCCCTTCCGTCGAGCTTTGCCAGCCCTTCATCCTCGTATAGACCGGCTTGATCCGTTCCAACCCCAGCACGTCGGCGGGAATCTCATCGCTTACCTTGCCCGCGATCTCATAGCCCACGCAGATGGGAACCTCCTCCAGCTCGTCCAGAACGTCCATTTTGGTCACCACCAGCCACTCGGCGCCGTTCACCTGGTTGGAGTAGCGCAGCAGCGGAATGTCCAGCCAGCCGCACCGCCTCGGCCGCCCCGTCACCGCGCCATATTCGTTGCCGCGCGCTCTTAGCTGGTCGCCCACAGCGTCTTTGATTTCTGTTGGGAACGGTCCCCCGCCCACGCGCGTCGCATAGGCCTTGGTCACCGAAATCACCGTGCCGATGTTTGTCGGTCCTACGCCGGTTCCCGTAGCCGCCCCGCCCGCCGTCGCCGAAGACGAAGTCACAAACGGATAGGTTCCATGGTCGATGTCCAGCATCGTCCCCTGCGCTCCCTCGAACATCACGCTGCCGCCCTCGGCCAGTATCGTGTTCAGCAGGCGGGCCGTATCCGTCACAAACGGGCGCACTTGCTCTGCCGCCGCGGCATACTCATCGTACATCTGCGCCGAATCCAGCGGACTTGCCCCGAAGAGCGCTTTCACGATCGCGTTCTTCTCCGCGCAGGCCGACTCGATGTGCGCCTTCAGAATCTCCGGCCTCAGCAGGTCCACCACCCGCAACCCGCTGCGCGCCATCTTATCCTCGTACGTCGGCCCAATGCCCCGGCTGGTCGTCCCAATCTTCTTCCGCCCCGGCGCGTTTTCCGCCGCCAGCTCAATCATCCGGTGATAGGGCAAAATCACCTGCGCCCGGTTCGACACAAAAAGACGCTCGTCCACGGCCACGCCCAGCCCGCGCAGTTTGGCAACTTCCTCCAAAAACGCGATCGGGTCCAGCACTACGCCGTTGCCAATCACCCCTCGGCAACCCGGCCGCAGCACTCCGCAGGGAATGAGCTGCAAGATGAACTTCTGCTCGCCTATGATGACCGTGTGTCCGGCGTTGTGTCCACCGGCATAGCGAGCCACGGCCGTAAACCGCTCGCTCAGCACGTCCACGATCTTTCCCTTGCCCTCATCGCCCCACTGGGCGCCCAACACTACCGCCGTCTTTGCTCGCATGTCATCCGTTCCCTGAAGCCTGTCGCTTGAGTCTGTCTTTTGTGTGAGATACCGCAGCCCATGCGGTCTTTTTGGAAAGTGCTCGCATGTCCCGGGCCGCAAAACGAAGGCGCAGCCCACAGGACGGCGCCAGTCTTGATGATAAACCCTTAGCAGATTTGCCGCGAACCCTGTTAACCAACTGACCTCCTCATTCGTTGTATCGGTAGAAGGCGTTCGTCAGCGCGCTTCGAGTGAGAGGGAAATCAAATGATTCATCAAAATCGCATCTTGTCTTGGACTCTTCGCACCGTAGCCGCGTCGGTCCTGTTGCTTGCCGTTCTTGCTGCCGCTGAAACCAGGCCTGCGGCGCCCGCCAAGCCTGCGGCCACGGCTTCCACCAACCAGGATCTCCAGAGAGAGGCCGACGCAATGGCTACGACTCAGGGGCAACTCATCATGCTGCTGCGCCTGAGTCCCACTCTGACCTCCGTCGTGGCCCACGACCCTACGTTGCTCTCCAATCAGGAGTATGTGAGCCGCAACAACCCGCAGTTGGCGCAGTTTCTCACCGCGCATCCCGAAGTCGTCCGCAACCCCGAGTTCTATCTCTTTACCCACTTGGACGGGCAAGGCGGGCGGCGCGACCAGGCCCTGCAGCGCGCTGTCTGGCCGGAACTTCCGCAATCCGAGAACAATGCCAACAATAACTACAACCCCAATTCCCATCTTCGCATCGTCATGGACTTTTTAGGGCCCCTGCTGGGTGTTTCGGTCTTCCTCGGCGCGCTCATCTGGCTAATCCGCTCCGTCATGGAGAACCGCCGCTGGAACCGCATCTTCAAGCTGCAAAGCGAGGTCCACGGCAAACTGATCGACAAGTTCAGCTCCAGCCAGGAACTGGCGGCCTACATGGAAACCGAGGCCGGCAGGCGCTTCCTTGAAGCTGCGCCCATTCCGGTCGGCTTTGAGCAGGAGCAGCGCGTACCCAACGCTTTGGCCCGAGTACTCACTCCGCTGCAGATCGGCATTGTGCTGGTTTTGCTGGGTTTGGGCTGTTACCTTCTTCGGTTTGCCAGTACAGATATGAAAATTCCCATGCTGGTCCTTGGAACGCTCGCCCTGATGCCCGGCCTGGGATTTATCATCTCCGCAGGCGTGACCTGGGTTCTGGCTGGTCGTCTCGGCTTGATGCCACAGAATCCCAAAGCCCCCGTCGACTCAAAGGAACAGTAGTGAGCCGGAGGGTCGATCATCCCGATGAAAGAGCCTTTGCCGATGCACAGGGAATCCGTCCTTCCGTGCGTATTAGCCGGCGACGCGCCGCGGGCAGTTGATTCGCCCATGGATAGCGACGCCTTTGCCGGCTTCTATGAGCGCTCGGCACGGCCCCTGTGGGCATATCTCGCGCGAGTTTCGGGCGATCCCGCGTTGGCCGACGACCTGATGCAGGAGAGTTTCATCCGCTTCCTCTGTGCGTCACAGCCTGATGAAGGTGAAGTCGCCAGCCGGCGCTATCTCTTTCGCATCGCCACCAATCTGCTCCGCGACCATTGGCGGCGTCCACGCCAAGCCTCCATCGAGGAGATTCCCGAGGAGCTCTTCGCTGCCAGCCCCAGTTCCTCCTCTGCGGATTTGCTAGGCCCGGCGCTCGCCGTAATGCGTCCCCGTGAGCGGCAACTGCTCTGGCTCGCCCACGCCGAGGGCTACACCCATCGCGAGATTGCCCAGATCACCGGCCTGGCCTCGGCCAGCATTCGTATCCTGCTCTTTCGTGCGCGGCGCAGAATCGCCAGCCTGCTTCGCGAGCAGAGTTCAGTTCCCCAGAGTCAACCACGATGGAGGCAGCCATGATGCTGAATCCCTGTTCACGAACGAAAGAAGTTGCTGACCTGCTCCGGCGTGGCCAGTGGCCGGCTGTCTGTGAGCCCGAACTGCGCTCCCATGCCAGCGCCTGCCGCTCCTGCGGCGACCTGGTGCTGGTGACCGAAACCCTCCTGCGTGCGCGTTCCGAGTCGGCCGGCACGGTCCGCATCGGCTCGCCCAGCGCGCTCTGGTGGCGAGCTCAACTCCGCCGCCGCAATGCAGCCGTCGAGCGCATCGGCAGGCCTATTTTCGGTGCGCAGATCTTTGCTTTGGTTGTCAATCTCTTCATCGTGGTGGCTTTCCTGGCCTACCAGGCGCGCAACGGCCTTGCGTGGCTCTCCTGGCTCGAACAACTTCCGCAGGCGTACAGCCTTCAATTCGAGAGTCTTAGCCAGTCCTCGCTTCTCAATCCCAACTGGAATCTCTTGGTGTTGATCCCCGCCTTGGCCTCCCTGGTGCTGCTTGGCGGCATGGCAATCTACCTGGCCTCGGAAAAACAATAATTCCCACACGGCGTGCCCGGTCTCGCCGGTAAACTCACGTTCCTGCGCTTCACGCGGCCAGGTAACGTGTTTGTTGGGTTCAGGATGCAACTTCTGCTTGTATAACATGTACACTTTGACTAACGTTGTATGCATCTCTATTAGGCAGGTGATTTCCGTGACTTCTTGCTCGTCCCGTTCCCATCGTGCATTGCTGTGTTGCGCCGTACTCGCAGGGCTCTCCGCTCCGGTTTGCATTGCTCAGCAGACCGTTGAACCGTGGAAGGCGCCTCACTTTTCCGTCGATCCCAAGGCCCTGTATGAAGCTGCATCGGCGGTGGTCGCGCCCGATGGAGCGAATGTGACCATACTCACTGACGAGGACAGCTATACCTTCGATGACGCAGGGCGCGTCGCGCATAACGTGCATGTGATCTATAAGGTCATCACCCAAAAAGGGGCCGAGGAATGGGACGCTATGTCGGTGGGCTGGGAGCCGTGGCACGAGGCCCGGCCTACATTTCGTGTCCGCGTCATCGCGCCGGACTTCTCCGTCCATGAACTTGATCCCAAGACCATTACCGAGGTGCCTGCCCGCGGGGGCGACTACAAGATGTACAGCGACGGCAAGCGCATCCACGCGCCTTTTCCGGCGATTGCTCCAGGAGTGGTGGTCGAAGAAGAGTACAACATGGTTGAGACCGAGCCCTTCTTCGCAGCCGGCCGGGTTGGCTGGAGCTGGTTTGGCCACGATCGAATTCCATCGGCGCATAACGTCGTTATCCTTGATGCGCCGGCCTCCCTCCCGTTGCGCTATGGCACCCTGCTGCTATCTGATCTGAAGCCGGTGCGAACCGAGGCCAATGGGCGGGTTACGCTCACCTTTGACCTGGGATTTCAGGAAGCGGCCGAGCCGCGCGACCCATATCTTCCCCCGGATATAGCGCACTATCCAGAGGTCAGGTACTCCACCGGAGCATCCTGGCAGGCAATTGCCACCGACTATGGAAAGACTGTAGACGCCCGCGCCAACCTGGCGGCCGTGCAGTCGATTGTCGACAATCTGATCGCGGGCAAGAAGACTGTTGCGGAAAAGGAAGTCGCGATCGTTGATTATCTCGACCGGGAGGTTCGCTATACGGGCATCGAGTTTGGCGAGGCGGCCATCGTTCCCCATGACCCGGCAGAAACCCTCAGCCGCAAGTACGGCGACTGCAAGGACAAGGCAACGCTTCTGGTGACCATGCTGCGCGCCGCCAAGATTCCTGCCTATGTGGCGCTGCTTAACGCTGGCTCGCGAATGGATGTTCCTGCCGAGCTCCCGGGAATGGGACTTTTCGACCACGCAATTGTCTACATTCCGGGCAATCCCCGGCGCGGTGAGCCTGCATTGTGGATCGACGCCACCGACCGCTATGCGCGGCTGGGGCAGTTACCGATAAACGATCAGGGTCGCTGGTCGCTGATAGCGCGTGCTGAAACCACCGAACTGGTGAAAACGCCGGAATCTACCTCAAGAGACAATGTTCTGCTCGAGTACAGAGAAATCGCTCTCAGTGAGAACGGTCCCGCAAACGTGACGGAGAAAAACAAGCCCCAGGGAATCTTCGAGTCGAATTACCGCGGCACATTTGCAGACAAGCCCGACAAGGAGATGCGGGAAAACCTCAATAATTATGTGAAAGGGCAATATATTGCTGAAAATCTGGCTAGCGTCGATCGCACTGATCCAACCGACCTGTCGCGGCAGTTTGAGCTTACGCTCACTTGTGAGAAAGCCAAGCGCGGCTATACCGGGCTGGACGGCGCGCAAGCGGCCATTCGTCTCGACGCGCTCTTTCAGCGACTGCCAGACGAGTTGAGGCACAGGGATGACGCCGAGGAAAAGAAGAAACAGAACGATAAGGAGAAGCCTAAAAAGGCGCGTACTGCCGACTGGTGGATGAGCGAGCCGTCTAGCGTCGAATGGTTTTACAGGATTGTGCCGCCGGCTGGCTTTGTGCCCAAGGAACTTCCCCAGGACACGACGATTCAGGTGGGTCCGGCCCTGCTGACTGAAAAGTTTTCCACCGAAAAGGAAGGCGTGGTTGCGGCTCACCTTATCTTCGATATGGTCAAGCGCCGCTACACCGTCGCCGAGGCAACCGAGTTGCGCAACAAAGTGGCTGAGCTCGTTGCCGGCCCGGCAATTCTGGTTAACTTCGAGTCGCAGGGCGCCGCGCTTCTGCATCAGGGCAAGGTGGGTGAAGCGCTGGCCAGCTATCGCAGCCTGATTGCGCTGCACCCCAATGCGGCAGTCTATCATCTGCAGTTGGCCAACGCGCTTTTAGAGGCAGGCATGGGAGAGGCAGCGCGTGCCGAAGCGCGACAGGCCGTCAAGCTCGATCCCACATCCGCACTGGCCGAGCGCGTGTTGGCCTACATTCTGAAATTCGACCTGGTAGGCCGCAATTTGCGCGCCGGCAGCGACCTGAAGGGCGCGGCTGAGGCCTTTCGCGCCGCCATTAAGCTGGAGCCTGACGATCACGAGTCGCAGGGCAATCTGGCTATTTTGCTGGAATATGACCCTGTAGGCCGGCGTTACGGCAGCCAATCGAAGATGAAGGAGGCTATTACCGAGTACCGCAAGCTGGAACCGGATCAGTTGACCGAACTGGGCCTTACCAACAACCTTGCCTTTGCTCTCTTTTATGGCGGCGACCCGGACGGAGCCATCAAAGCCGCGCAGACCTTGAATCCTCAACCCAACGCGCTGATTTCTGCCAGCGAGGCCGTCCTGCACGGCAGTAAAGCCGGGCTGGCAGAGGCCAACAAGCGCGCCAACGACGATACGGCATATAAGGAAACCGCGCGCGTAGCCGGCGATATGCTGGCGAGAATACGCCAGTATTCATTGGCGGCGGATTTTCTTACCGCCGGAGCGGCCGGGGACAATGCGGCCCAGATCATGGGGCGGGCCAGCATGCTGCGCGACGCAAAACGCCATGAGGATATGCACTTTGAAAACACGCCCAGCGACCTGGTGAAGCATGCGTTTGTTGAGTTGCTGATGGATCCGGATCTGACCCAGGAAAAACTGGACGCGCTCTCCAGCCGCAATGCGCGCGAGGTAATGAAGAACGAAGATGCGGAGGAGACGAAAAAGACCCTGGAAGCGGGCAAGCAGTTGAATAGTCAACTGGCCCGGGAGGACGAGTCGCTCGACGAGACCATGGATATGCTGCTGCAGGTCATTGATCCCAAGGGAGAGGGCAACGACGACACCGGCTACCGGGAAACGGTGAAATTTCCCAACGGCAACACCACAACCTTCTTTGTGGTGAAAGAGGATGGCCAGTACAAGCTGCTGGATAGCGACGACAAGCCGAATTCAATAGCACTGGAGATGCTGGACCGCATCAAGGCAGGCGATCTGAAGGGCGCCAAGGTGCTGCTCGATTGGCTGCGCGAGGGTATTCATCTCGAGGGAGGCGATGATCCGCTGGGCGGCGCCACCTTCCCCCGCTTCTGGACCAAGGGACAGGCTGCCGATGCGCGCAAGATGAAGCTGGCCGCCGCGTCGATTATGGTGGGCACCAAGCCTACCGTGGCTAAGGGCGTAGCCATCCTCGAAGAGGCCCAGAAAGATGCCTTAACCGACCGCGAAAAAACCAATGTCCAGTTGGCGCTGGCCGACGGCTACTACCTGCAGGATAACTTCGCCGGGCTGCTCGAAACCTCTTCGGCGATGCTCAAGCAGTTTCCCGAGTCCCGGCAGGCCTTCATCTACAACATGGAAGCGCTGATGGGGCTGGGCCGTCACGATCAAGCCATCGCTCTGGCCGACGAGCGGCTGAAGCTGCTGGAAAATGATCAGGATGCGCTGATGATGAAAATGGAAACCGAGGCCAACCGCAGCAACTTTGCGGCTGCTCGCGGCTTGGCGCAAAAGCTCATCGACCAGGGCAAGGAAAATGCCGGCCTGTTGAACAACATCGCTTGGTACGCGCTGTTCACCGGCAAGGTGGAGGACACCGACATCGCCACGGCCATCAAGTCTACGCAGATGGCCAAGGATAATCCGTCAATCCTGCACACCCTGGCCTGTCTCTACGCCGAAGTCGGCAGGACCAAGGAAGCTCACGACCTGCTGCTGCGCGGCATGGACGACATGAACCTCGACGAGCCCAACGACGCTTACTGGTATGCTTTCGGCCGCATCGCCGAGCAGTATGGTGAGCGCGAGATAGCCATTGCCGACTATCGCAAGCTGGAAAAGCCGAAGCGGCCGCTGGAAATACCCACCTCCACTTACCGGCTGGCGCAAATGCGCCTCAAAATCATGGGAGCGGATCAGGGCTCTGAACACAAGTAAGACCGGTTCCGCGGCCCGGAACTCAGCTGCTTCACGATTCCCGGTCGTGAGTCGCGCGCTTTTTCACTCTCGGCGCGGCCTCGGCTTCGTAATCGTCGCGCACCGACGCCGCCAGTCGCGGCCTCGCCATCTCTTGCTCCACGCTGGAGAGAATCTCCCTGTCTTTTTCAGTCGAAATCTTCGTTTTCACGGTTTCCCTCCTCTTTCAGCGATAAGTTAGTCAGTTACTGCCTAATTCAACTCCATCTCCGGCCCCAGCTTCAACGCCACCAGAACCTCCAGCATCGTGGCCGAGTTGCGCACGCTTCCCGAGAGAATCGCGAGCGCTTCCTCGATAGGAGCATGTTGCATCGCCAGCACATCGAGGCTGTCGCTTACTTTGTGGAGTTTTTTGGCTTCTAGGAGAATTTCGTGGGCGGGCATAAGCTGCGCGGCCTTCTAAGAACCTTCAAGGAAGCTGGACCGGCCTTTATCAATGCCGTCTCTCACCTTCGCTGCCTAAGCCTAACAGTTTGTTTGACCCCGCGTCTGTTCACATTAAACCACTGCAAGCAGGGAGCTCATAACTTGCTCCTGAAAGGCGGAAATAGGCGCGAGATAGTTCATCTCGCGCCTATTGATTCAACAAGATGCGCCCTCCGTTTCGGAACGCATACGTTTTCCAGGGGCACTGCAACCGCTCATGGATTCGCATCTGCGTCCGTTACCGCACAAAGCGAGGATGGTGGTGGTGGTGATGGTGATGATGGTGGCCTACAACTACCACTACCTGCGCCTGCGACGCGATAGGTGCCGCGAAGCAGAAGACGAGCATAAGTCCAAGCAATAGCTTTTTCATATTGTTTTAGAGGTGCATCCTTTCCCCGAGGTCGCACTTATCTCAGTTATTTCTTCCTGGTGCAATCCTGATCTGTTAGCACTAACTCTCATATATATGCCTGATTAGTTGCCTTGTAAGTACCGCTTTATACACTCCGATTTCTTAAGTTGTCTGCAACCCCTCGTTGATCATTATCCTAACCTCCCGCCATCACTGCATCCGCAATGCGCGCTGCCTCCGCCGCCTGCCGCGCCGCATGAACCCGTACGATGGACGCTCCCTTCAGGATGGCCGCCGTCATCGCCGCCAAGCTGGCTGTCTCGCGAGCCCCAACCGGCGCGTCGCTGCCCCCGTGCAGCGGCGCCAGCGTCCGCCCCAGAAACGACTTACGGCTGACCCCAGCCAGCAGCGGCCTTCCCAACTCCAGCAACTCCGCCTGACGCGCCAGCAGAAAATAATTTTCTTCAAAGCGTTTTCCAAAGCCGTAGCCGGGATCAAGCACAATGCTCTCCAGCGGAATTCCCGCCGCCACAGCCTTTGTCATGCTCGCCGACAACCCCTCCCGTACCGTAGCCAACATCTCATCCGGCCCCAGCGGCAATTGTGACCCCCACTCCTCGGGCCGTCCTCGCGTGTGCATCAGCACTACTCCGCAACGCGCCTCCGCGCACGCCCGCGCCATCTCCGCATCCCACCCTAATCCACTCACGTCGTTCACAATCTCCGCGCCCGCCATCAGTGCCGCTCGCGCCGTCGCCGCCTTGTACGTGTCCACCGAAATCACCGCATCGGGCCGCTCGCGCAAAATCCCTTCCAGCACAGGCAACAGCCGCGCCTGCTCTTCTTCCGTACTGAGCGCAGGTCCATAAGCAGAAACAGCTGAGCTGCCCGGCCGCGTGCTCTCCGCGCCCAGATCGAGCAAATCCGCTCCCTCGTCAAGCAACCTCAGCCCATGCTCGATTGCTGCCTCCGGATCAAGAAACCGCCCGCCGTCGCTGAACGAGTCCGGCGTGATGTTCACAATGCCCATCACCAGCGTCCGCTGTCCCAGCTCCAGCGTGCGTCGGCGCAGTTGCCAGTGAATTACTTTTCTGTTGAAACCTGTCATTTCTCTTAGCCTGTCCTCGATAAGTCGCGGAATGCATTCATCATCCATTCGTCGCGATCCTAATAACTACATCCCCCTTCGATGGTACGCCGTGGACTCTATCCCTCCTGCTAAACTCCCCCCATGGCGCTCTTTCGTCCACTTCACGCCCTTTTGCTGGCCCTTGCTCTGGCCTTTTCCACCGGGCTCGCGGCACAGTCCCCGGCGCAACCCTCCGGCAATTCCGCGCAGCAGGCCTTTCCTTCCACCGGGCCCCTGGCCGACCGCATCAATGCCATTCTCTCCGACCCAGCCCTGAGCCATGCCAACTTCGGCATCAGCGTGACCACCCTCGACGACCAGCCGCTTTTCGGACTGAACGAGGGTCGTCTCTTCACCCCTGCCTCGAACACCAAGATGGTGACCACCGCCGCCGCCTTCGCCCTGCTGCCCGTCGAAACCCTCACATGGACCACCAGCGTAGTAGCCGACGGCGAGATCGACTCAGAGGGTGTCTTGCACGGCGACCTGGTTCTGATCGGCGTGGGCGACCCTACATTGAGTGCTCGCAGCTTCCCTTATCGCGCGCCTGCCAAGCCCGCAGCCGCCGGATCCGCCTCCACACCCAACTTAAAGGCCCCGCTCGAACAACTCGCCCAGCAGGTGGAGCGCGCAGGTGTGCGTTCCGTCGAAGGCCGAATCGTGGGCGATGATAGCTTCTTTTTGGATGAGCCTTACGGTGCCGGCTGGGCTTGGGACGATCTGCAATGGGATTACGGCGCGCGCATCTCCGCCCTCACCTTCAATGAGAACACTTTGCACTTGACGCTGACCGCAACCCCGGCCTCAAAACCTCCGGATGCGAACGCTTCTGATGTGAATGCCTCTGACGCAATCGCCCCAAACCCAAATCAAGGGATCAATCCTCCAGCCGCCACAACCCAGTGGAGCCCGAATCTGGACTATTACGCGCTCGACAACTCCATCACGCCAGCTGCCCCGGGTGCGGCGGCGCAACCTTCCGCTCACCTCGGTCTTGACCGGCGTCCCGGCAGCCGCATCATCCGTGCATGGGGCTCGCTTCCGCCCTCGGGCTTTCATGCCGACCTGGGCGTCGAGGACCCCGCCGAATTCACCGCCATCGCCTTCAGAGAAGCGCTCCGCAGCCGCAGCATCACGGTCTGGGGCAGCGCCGTCTCCCGCCACCGTCTCCCCAACTCGACCCGCGATTTTTCCGAGGAGCGCGCCCAGCCGCTTCAACTCACACGCTCCACTCTGTCCACCGTAGCCGCCTCGCTCGATGGCCGTAGAGTTCTTGCCAGACGCGTCTCCGTGCCCGTCAGCCAGGACGCAACGGTCATCAACAAAATTAGCCAGAACCTCCACGCCGAGCTGCTGCTTCGCCTGTTGGGCAAGATTCACGGCTCTGACGGCAGCTTTGCCCAGGGCGCCCGCGTAGTCCGCCAGTTTCTAGTCGACTCAGGCGTAGACGACAACGATTTCTTCTTTTATGACGGCTCCGGCATGAGCCTCGACGACCGCATCGCTCCCCGCGCCTTGACGCATCTGCTCTCCTACGCCGCGAGCCAAAGTTGGGGCGCTGCTTGGCGCAACACCCTGCCTATCGCCGGCGTCGACGGCACCCTCTCCGATCGCTTCAATAATTCGCCGCTGAAGGGCCGCCTGTGGGCTAAGACCGGCACGCATAACGAGGCCAACGCTCTCTCCGGCTACCTGACCGCAGCCAGCGGCAAGACCATCGCCTTTTCCATCCTCGTCAACGGCCATCGCCCCGGCAGCAACGCCGAACTGCAAGCCATCGACCGCATTGCCGAAGCCATCGCCGCCGTGGAATAGCCCTGAATCATGAGTAACGACATAAACATGAACGAAAAAGATCAAAACCGCGCAACAGCTCCGCGTCGCAACCTATTGCCACTTCCCGGCCTCGCCGCTATCAGCCTCTACCTGTTGCTGCTCTCTGGCATCATTATCCTCAGAGTGGTTGCCGGCCACATATACTCGCCGCTCTTTCTCATCATTGCCGCCGGCTTCATCGCCGCCGCTGCGGGCCTGCTGATGCTCTTCCGCTGGGCCTGGGCCATGGCTCTTGGCGCGATCTTCCTGATCGTCGTCTATGATCTGTGGATCTTTTCTGCCCTGCACGACTCGTCCGTCCTCATCCAGGGCCTGCTCAACCTCGTCTTCTTCCTCTATTTAATCCGCTCCGAGGTGCGATCTAAGCTGCGCTAATGTGGTAACTCCAACTCGCCTCCGCCAGCGGTCAAAGATGATAATCTTTGCCCATGCTCCACAGAATCCTCAAGCCCTTTCTCTGCCTTGCTCTGGCCCTTGCGGCAACCGCCCTGTCACCTGCCGCCGACGCCCCCAAAAAGCGCGCCATCACCATCGATGACCTGGCCCGTTTGCAGCACGTATCCGAGCCGGTTGTCTCACCCGACGGCGATTGGGTGGCATACACCGTTACCCAGATCGACACCAAAGAGGACAAGAGCTACACCCGCCTATGGATGGTGAAGTGGGATGGCTCGGCGTGCGTGCAGCTCACCTATGCCAACGAGAGCGTTTCCTTGCCGCGCTTCAGTCCCGATGGCCATTACATCAGCTTTCTCTCCTCGCGGCCGGGTCCAGCCAAGGGCGTGCAGGTGTGGCTCCTCGACCGCCGGGGTGGCGAGGCCCAGCAGCTCACCGCCATCACTGACCAGGAGATCGAAAGCTACATTTGGTCGCCGGACTCCAAATCGCTGCTCCTGGCGCTACATCCCAAGGTCGAGCCAGACGCCGAGGAGGGCAAGCCCCCCGTACCGCCCAAGCCCATCGTGATTGACCGCTATCACTTCAAGCAGGACATCCAGGGCTACCTCCGAAACGACGCATGGAACGCGCTCTACCTCTTAGACCTCGCCACAAAGAAGTACGAAAAGCTCACTTCGGCAAAGAACGTTGAAGAAGCCGACCCCGCCTGGTCGCCCGACGGCGCATGGATCGCCTTTATCAGCAATCAGGATCCCGATCCTGACCGCACCAACAACACAGACGTCTTTGTGGTGGCTCCCAAAGCCGGCTCAACCGCCCGCAAGCTCACCACCTGGCCCGGTCCCGACAACGGCCCTCTTTCCTGGTCGCCGGATTCCAAATCCATCGCTTACACCCAGGGCGCCAAACTCGAACTCGATGCATATTCGCAGGCTCGCCCCGCTGTTGTCACGCTCGATGGCAAAGTCTCTTACCCTGCCGCCACGCTCGATCGCAGCGTCAGCAATCCCCACTTCTTCGCGCAGAACAAGCTCGGCTATCTGGTCGCCGACGACCGTTTGCAGTATCCCGCTGAGATGGAGTTAAACGGCAACGGTGCCAAGCGCCTCCTTGCTAAGCCTGGCGTCATGGCATCTTGGAACACGGCTGCCGGTCATACCGCAGTCCTCTACACCAACGACACTACGCCCGCCGAGATTTACGCCATCGAAAACGGCGCCTTGCGCAAGCTCACCGCACACAACGATGCCCTTATCGCCGAACTTAACCTCGTTCCGGCAGAGGATATCCAATTCAACAGTCGCGACGGAGCCGATGTACACGCCCTTCTCACCGGACCAGCGGATTTCAAAGCGGGCTCGCCTGTCCCCATGATTCTCTTCATTCACGGCGGCCCCAACGGTCAGGATGAGCACAGCTTCGAATTCGTTCGCCAGTGGCTCTCAGCCAACGGCTATGCCGTGCTCAACGTCAACTACCGCGGCAGCTCCGGTCGCGGACAGGACTACGCCAAGTCCATCTTTGCTGACTGGGGGCACAAGGAGGTTGAGGACCTGCTCGCCGGCGTTGACAAAACCATCTCTATGGGCGTGGCCGACCCCAATCGCCTCGGCATCGGCGGCTGGAGCTACGGAGGCATCCTTACTGACTACACCACTGCTACCGATGGCCGTTTCAAGGCCGCGGTCAGCGGCGCGGGCAGCGCGGCCCCGCTCACCTTCTATGGAGTCGATCAGTACATCCAGCAGTACGACTACGAACTTGGTCCGCCGTGGAAGGCCACCAAACTCTATCTCAAGCTCAGTTACCCGTTGCTGGAGGCGGACAAGCGCATGCACACGCCCACGCTCTACATGGGCGGCACCGCCGACTTCAACGTGCCCATTCTCGGCGGCGAGCAGTTATATCAGGCGCTTCGCTCACTGGGAGTGCCCACCGAGCTGGTCGTTTATCCCGATCAGTTCCATGGCTTTACTCGCCCCAGTTTCATTCGCGATCGTTACGAGCGCTGGCTGGCCTGGTGGAACAAGTACCTCAAACCGCCTGCGCCTGTGCCCGCGCCTCCGCCCCCGCCTCCAACCGAGAATAAAAAATGATCGTGTGCCCGCTACAATAAAAATGTGACTGAACTGGTCCAGATCTCCCCCGCCCGCGCAACTCCCGCGCCCAAGCCTGCATGGCTCAAAGCGCGCGCCCCGGTAGGCGAGAACTACCATTCCCTCAAGCAGTTGGCCCGCTCGCTCCAGCTCCACACCGTCTGCGAGAGCGCCCACTGCCCCAACATCGGCGAGTGCTGGCACCACAAAACCGCCACCTTCATGATGCTCGGCAATCTCTGCACCCGCCGCTGCGGATTCTGCGCCGTGCCCAAGGGCCGTCCCGCGCCCATCGACTTCGACGAGCCCCGCCGCGTCGCCCAGGCCGTCACCGCGCTCGGCCTGGAGTACGCCGTCATTACCAGCGTCGACCGCGACGACGATCTCCTCGGAGGCGCGCGCGCCTTCGCCCTGGTCATCGACGAAATCCGCCGCCAGGCCCCCAACTGCCGCGTCGAGGTCCTCATCCCCGACTTTCAGGGCAACCCCGACGCTATCCGCACCGTCGTCGACGCCCGCCCCGACGTCCTCAACCACAACGTCGAAACGGTGCCCCGCCTCTACCGCACCGTCCGCTCTGGCGCGCGCTACGAGCGTTCTCTTGAGCTACTGAACTACTCCAAAACGCTGCGCCCCGATGGCCTCACCAAATCCGGCGTCATGGTCGGACTCGGCGAAGAGACCTCCGAGCTGCTCGCCGTCTTCCGCGACCTCGCCGCAACGGGTTGCGACATACTCACCATCGGCCAATATCTGCGCCCCTCCCGCGACCACCTGCCCATAGCCCGCCTCTACACCCCGCGCGAATTCGCCGAGCTCAAATCCGAAGCCCTCAAGCTAGGCTTCCGCCACGTCGAATCCGGCCCCCTCGTCCGCTCCAGCTACCACGCCCATGAGCAAGCAGCGTCGGTCCAAGCCGCATCCACCGGGCTGACCGTTGCCGCCCCGATTCGTTAATATAGTCTGTTGGATGTAAGCGAGGACGAACCCTATGGCACTCTCGATCATGGCCGGTATTCCGGCGCTCAAAGAACTCAGCGCAGACCTCCGCCACCGCATGGACCAATCCGTGGCCACCTTCCAGGCCAGCCTGGCTGCCACCCGCACCGGCCGCGCCAGCGTACACATGCTCGACCAGGTCAAGGTGGACTACTACGGCACCCTCACCCCCATCAACCAGCTCGCCCAGCTCTCCGCTCCCGAGCCGCAGCTCATCGTCATCTCACCCTACGACCCCAACATCCTCAAGGAGATCGAAAAGTCCATCCGCATCGCCGATCTCGGCTTAAATCCCCTCTCCGACGGCAAGGTTCTGCGTGTTCCCGTTCCGCCCATGACCGAGGAGCGCCGCCGCGAGGTGGTCAAGCACATCCACAAAGTCCTCGAGGATCACCGCACCGCCGTCCGCAACGTCCGCCGCGACGGCAACGAGGCCCTCAAGAAGATGGCCAAGGAAAAGAAGATCAGCGAGGACGAGGAGAAGCGCGCCCTCGAAGAGGTCCAGAAGATGACCGACGAGGAGATCCGCCGCATGGAAGACCTCTCACACAAAAAAGAAGCCGAAGTCATGCAGGTGTGAAGCTGCAGGTTCGGAGCGAGCCAAAGGAGGTTGAATGAATGCCTTTTGGGGCCGAATTATGGCGCTCATCAACGCTTTTAGAGGAATGATCCTTGGCGCGCAGAAGTCAGGTCCTGTGCCTAATCACCCACAAGGTGTCCCATTTTCGCTCTTAGACGGTTCGATTGCGACTGAAGGCGATGACAATAACCTTGCTCCGAATGTCGACTCTCACAAGAAGACAGCAAGCAGACCGCGCCGGCGTTTTTTTCCCCATGCTCTTGAGATAACAGCGCAGCGGGAAAAGAAGCCGCAGGACCGAGCAAAATATTTCTATCAGCGGGACGAGGCTACGTGGCCAAGGCTCTTGGATAATAGGCTGAGGTCAATGATCTTAAGGCGTAAACAGATGCCGAGTTGGCACGAATTCGAAGAGTCGGCTGTGAGATTGCTTGGGTCGCCGGAGATGAAGGAAGATTCGAAAAATCGACTCAAAATCGAAATCCGAAAGACATATCGTAATTATCAGGATTTATGCATTAGAGAGGCTGCATCAGAAGAGATTGCATCGAAGGCCCGAGATGCGACAACGAACATACAGAATCGGAAGTATGTTGACGGCACCTTTTGAGCCGTGCGCTATAGGCCCCGTTTTTGGAACCTAGGAACCACGCTCTTTGTCACATAGTGCTGTGAATGAAAGATGACGGCTTGTTTCACCGGAAGGCGGCGGTTTCAATGTCTCATTTTGAGACTGAATACTGACGTTGCAGGGGAGAATGGCTCACTCGACACCGCAAACACACCCTAGCCGCAATAATTAAAAACGCGGCGAGGGTGGGGCAACTAGTCTCAGTTACCTTGTTTTGCATTGGGACAAAATCTACCAAGTGACTATTAAAGCTATAAAGAGAAATACTGCCGCTGAAGTCGTGAGTATCGATCCAAAGATTCTTATTTTGTTGTCTTTTATAGCTTTGCGCATTGATAGTGCTTCAGCCTCCGTCAAGGCAGCTTCCGCTTTATCTAGCTTTCCTAAAAGTATCTCAGCACTGTATCGCTCGAACTCATTGATAATGTATGCAGCATATTGTGCGGAATCTATAGATAGTTTCTGTAAGAGAAAGTTAAGCGCACTTCCTACAATCGCAAGAATTCTAAATATATGAATCAAAACTACGTTTATTATATTTAGTCGAAGTTGTTGCTGACTTGGATAATTAAGAGAATAAGCAAAACCGCCCATAAACAGTATCCAGAGCGCGTAATATAGCTTGCCGCTTAGTTCTTTGCTCCACCTTGAAATCTCTTCTGACTTCTCAATTCTCGCTTTGGTTTCTAGTGCGCGTTGAGACAAGTATTTCATATCAACTTTCTTCATAATGTGTCATCTCCTTTCTCAAGTTGCAAACTTGCCTGATGTCTGGGTGCCCCACCCTCGCCGCGTCCTTGTTCTTGCGGCTAGGGTGGGAAAGCACAAGACTACTTCTTCACCCTCCTATAAAACGGCACCGCCACCTGCTTCGCCCTCACACGATTCGCCCGCACCTGCACCAGCACATCCGTGCCGCTGGCCGCCACACCCGCCGGAACCAGCGCAAACGCAATATTCGTCTTCAAAAACGGCGCGGGCGATCCGGAAGTAATCACGCCAATCTGCTTCCCCTCCAAATCCATCACCGCGTACCCGTCCCTCGCAATTCCTCGCTCCACCATCTCCAGCCCCACCAGCTTTCGCGTCGGCCCGCCCGCCGCCTGCACCGCCAGCAACGCCTCGCGCCCGATGAATTCGCCCTTCTCCAACTTGAGCCAGCGCTCCAGCCCGCCCTCAAACACATTCACCGTGTCCGTGATCTCGTGTCCATAGAGCGGCATCCCCGCCTCCAAACGCAGAGTGTTGCGCGCCCCCAGCCCGCACGGCCGAATCCCGAACTCGCGCCCCGCCTCCAGCAGTGCATTCCAAACTTTTTCCGTCGTGGCCACGTCGCTCGGTAGATAAATCTCAAATCCGTCCTCGCCGGTGTAGCCCGAGCGCGCGATAAGCACATCCGCCACCCCCGCCACTTCGCCCCACGTGAACCAATAATTCTTAATCGCCGCCAAATCAGTCTTCGTCAGCTTCTGCAGCGTCTCCAACCCCCGCGGCCCCTGCACCGCCAGTTGCGAATAGCTCGCCGACTCGTCCGTAATCCGCACCTGAGGCTTGGACGGCCACTCGCCCGCCTGCTTCACAACCCATGCAAAATCCTTGTCCGTGTTGCTCGCATTCACCACCAGCAAATAATCGTTCTCGCTCGCACGATGCACCAGCACATCGTCCACGAAGCAGCCATCCGGCGTCAGCAGCGCGGAGTACTGCGCCTGTCCATCCTTCAGCCGCGACGCATCATTCATGGTCACGTGCTGTACGGTGGCCAGCGCGCCCGGTCCGCGAAACCAGATCTCGCCCATGTGGCTCACGTCAAACAATCCCACGCCGGTGCGCACCGCCATGTGCTCCGCAATCAGCCCGCCATTCCCTCCCGGATACTCCACCGGCATATCCCATCCGCCAAAATCCACCATCTTGGCCTTCATCGCGCGGTGTGCGGCATTCAGGGCGGTCTTTTTCAATGGAGAGGCGGCGGTCGAAGTCGATTCAGTCATAATTCATCCTTTTTATTAGTGCAAACGCACCCTGCCTAAGATAGTGACGCACCGCCTCCGAGGTCAAACCCTGCCTCCCGGCCTTCGCTCCAGAGGACAAATTTATATCGCCATCAGCATCCGTAGACTTACTCGCAAACCGCCCTGCCACAGGCCTGAATCCAGGGCTGCAAAAATATTCCCTGTCCCTACACTGAAACCGCTATAATTCCGGCGAGTTGCTGCGATGGAATATTTTCTAATCGTAATTCTTGGAATCATCGTCATTTCGGTCTGGCAAAGCGGCCGGAGGGCAGCCGAACGCCTAAGCGATGAGATTCGCATCCTGGAGCGCGAAGTCAATTGGCTGCGGGAGCAGTTGTCCGCGCTCATCAAGTCGCAATCGGCACCTTCGGCAATCGCTCCTGAGGCTCCTCCAGCCACGCCGCCTGAACCGGAGCCCAAACTGGCGCCTTCATCCAAACAGCCCGAGCCTGAGCCACAGCCCAAACCCGTTACGCCTCCCAGCGCTCCGCTCAAGCCGCCCGAGCCCGCTGCTGCGCACAGTGTTCCACCGGCGATTGCCGCCTTCACTCCGTCGATCGCTCCTGCGCCTTCCGCGCCTGCAGCTCCAACTCCGCCCGCGCCCAAACCCTTCGCTCCGCCTCCGCTCCAGCCACCCGCCGCGCCCACCGCTGCGCCCGTCGCCGCCGCCCAGCCTGCTGAAGCCGCCAGCTTCTTTTCGTTGGAAGAGCGCCTGGGAGCCAACTGGCTCAATAAGCTGGGCATCTCCATTCTGGTCATCGGGCTGGCCTTCTTCCTGGCCTACAAGTTGCAAACCTGGGGGCCCGCCGGCAAAGTTCTCTGCGGCTACTCCGTGAGTCTTGCCCTGCTGGCCGGTGGCGTCTGGCTGGAGCGCAAGGCAACTTACCGCATCTTCGCCCGCGCCGGAATCGGCGGCGGCTGGGCGCTCGGCTTCTTCACCACCTTCGCCCTCTACCACATTCCCGCCGCGCGTCTGCTGAACTCGCTGGCCGTCGATCTCGTTCTCATGCTCGCTGTGGCTGCCTGTATGGTGGGCCATTCCTTGTTCTACCGTTCACAGGCGGTCACCGGCCTGGCATTCCTGCTGGGCTTTGCCACCCTGCTCACCAGCCACATGGAATCGGCCAGCGGAACAGTTGTCTTCAGCCTCGCAGCCAGCGCCGTTCTCGCCGTAGCCCTGGTTGTGGTCACCACCCTGCGCCACTGGGCTGTGCTGGAGCTGGCCGGTCTCTCTGCCGTTTACCTCACTCATTTTGTCTGGCTCACTCAAGTCCTGCCGGATAACCACGCCGCCTTCACCGCGTTCTGGCCTTCTACCGTTCTCATTCTGCTCTATTGGCTCATCTTCCGCCTCGCCTATCTGTTGCGCACTCCGCTCAGTAAGAGCGAGGAAAATCTCTCCAGCCTGACTGCCGTGCTCAACTCGACCGGCGTGCTCGGCCTGCTCAAGTTTCAGTCCGTGCACCCCGAGTGGGCATTTTGGGCGCTGCTGGCTCTCGGCGCGTTAGAGATGATAATGGCCTTTTCTCTCCGCTCTCGGCGCCGCCAGGCCTTCGTCGTGCTCACCACCATCGCCACCGTGCTGCTGATCTCCGCCGTTCCCTTCCGCTTTCATGGTGTCAGTTGGCCGGTGCTCTGGCTGGTCGAAGCGCAGGTGTTGGCCATCTGCGGTTTGCGCCTGGGCGAGCCGGTCTTCCGCCGTCTGGGCCTGCTGACCGGCGTAATCACCGGCGGTGTTCTGGCCTTCCATGATGTTCTGCCGCTGCTTTTCCTCCGGCTCAGCGAGCCCGACCCTGTCCGCCATCTCTCGTTGATCGCAGCCCTGTCGCTGGCCGCCATTCTCTATTGGATTCACTCCGAGCTTTACCCTCGTCGCTGGCCGCAAATCGCCGAAGACGAGCGCGAGGCCTTCGCCCTGCGCATCACCAGTTGGCTGGCCATTGCCGCCGCCGCCACGGCTCTCTGGGTTGCCGTGCCTGACCTCTGGCTCCCCGTAGGCTGGCTGGCTCTCGTTTTGCTGCTTGGCTTCGTCGCACGCTGGTTCACCGTGCGCCGCCTAGGGATTGAAGCCGACGTTCTCGCGCTGGCTACAGGAGCCGTGCTGATCTTCCATCATGTCGGTCCGCTCGCTCTCTTCCGCCTGGACAATCCCGACCCCAGCCGCCACTATGCCGAGGCCGCCGTGCTGGCCTTGTCCGCGCTCTGCTACACGATCTACGCCGAGCTCTATCCCCGTTGTCTGCGGTGTCTCGTAGAAAAACCCGAAGCCGGCGTCGATATCAATCTCAATCTGGCCGCATGGCAGGAATTCATCGTGCAGATGACCAGCCTGCTGGGAACAGCAGCGGCTGCCGCGGCGTTGTGGGTTGTGCTGCCCGCCTCTTGGATCGTGGTTGGCTGGCTGGCGCTGGTCCTGCTGCTCGGCCTCTCTGCCGATTGGCTCAAGGCCGTGCGTCTGGCCGTGCAGGCCGATCTGCTGGCCGCGTCCGCCGTTATCGGGTTCTGCGTCTGGACCGCCTGGTCCCACGGCTGGTGGGATCACAAGATTCCGTTTATTGCTACAGTCGCCCTGCTTTATATAGGAATGTGGCGAAGGACGATACCGGCAGGTTGGCGCAATTATGTTGCCCCTGCATACTCCTGGGTTGCCACGGCTCTATTGGTGCGACTCTCTGCCGAGATCGTCGGGGATCTCTTCGACACCACAACCATCACAGTTTCTGTTTGGGCTATTCTTGCGCTGGCGCTCTTCGAGATTGGCCGTATTGCCCGCAAAGGCTACTTCCGCTGGCAGGGCTTCTCTGTCACTGGTTTGGCATTCCTCTGCTTGTGGTTCATCAACCTGCCATCCAGCAATACGGACCTGCGCATCTGTCAGGACATGCCTTGTCCTCCTGTCTTCAGCCTGATCAAATCGTCGCTCCTCGCTGTTCTCATCCTCGCCGCCATCGGCTACTGGTTTCAGGAGCGAACCCGCAATCCTGAGCGCTGCAAATCTCACGAACACGTCGTCGGCCTGATTGCCAGCTCGCTCGGCACTCTCTCCATTGCGCTGTGGTTTGCTTACTGCTTCCCCTCCGCATGGGTTCCTGTCCCTGGCGGCGAGCTCTGGGTCACGTCCATCTGGGCGGCGATGGCCACCGTTCTGCTCGCGCTCTCCTGGCTCGTGCGCCGCAGAGCCTTCCTCGTTCAGGCGACAGCGTTGGTCTTCGCCGTCTTGGGCCGCGCCTTCTTCCTCGATCTCTTCGCCGATTATCCCGCTGGCTTCTGGCACGGTCCGCTCTTCCACATCGCCGTTTCCGCTCTCATTTTGCTGGCTGCTCTGCCCTTCGCCTTCCGTCTGCGCAAGCAGGATTACTTCGCCGCCTCAACCCTCATGCTGCCTCCCGACCTCGATCTGGTGCTCAGCGCCCCTCATCAGCTCTTCTTCTTCGCCGCCTTCGCGCTGGAAGTCGTTTCCCTCGCCGTCAAGCTCAGCTCCGGCCACGTCACCATCGCTTGGAGCCTCCTTGGCCTGGGCGTCTTTCTCTTCGCGCTCCTTGTGGGCGTGCGCAGCTATCGCCTCGCCGGTCTCTGTCTGCTGCTGGTCAGCGTGGCAAAAATCCTGCTCATGGACGTCTGGCAGCTCTCGCCCGCCGACCGCTACACCACTCTGATCATCCTGGGTCTCGCGCTGTTGGCCGTCTCCTTCCTCTACACACGCTTCGGAGCGGTCATTCGCAAGTTTCTGTAAATATTCATAGAGGATGTTTCAATAATCTGCTTTGTGTCAGGGCACGACTTCAGTCGTGCCGAAAAGGTTAGTAAAAAACAAAGGGCTTCAACCCCTGAGGGATCGCAACCGCATCCGTAAAACTATTTTTGAAACATACTCTAGGTAGCGGTTGGGGCCGGCACGCCCGCACATCTCACCGCCTCCGCGCCCGCCAGAACGAGCTCACGCTCATATAGAGAAACGCAGCCATCAGCGCCGCCATCACCAGAATCTTCGGGCGATTCTCCCCCTGTGCCCAGTTCTCCCTCATGCGCCAAAGAGCCTGCGCAAAGAACAGCACAAACAAAAAGAAGAAAGCCCCCGTCACCTCCAGCCACAGGATTCCGCCTACCCTGCGAAAGGGACGCAGAAATCCCCCCACACCGCGCGCCACTCCCTTCGCCGTCCGTCCCGCCGCCTGTCCCTTCGCCCGCGCCTCCGCCTGGCTGGCTGCCTGCCCGCCCAGCTCGGCCCCCGCAGCCGTATGTCCAACTTGTCCAGTTTGTGCATTTTGCCCAGCAGCAGCCGCGCCCGCAGCCACCGCTCCAGCCCCCTGTGCCTCGCCCATCAGCTTCTGACCGGCCATTTTCCCGGCCACCCGCAGCCCGATCCCCAGCGCTCGCCCTATTTTCTCTGCTCTCATTCCGATATGATGGTAGCAGCGGAGGTTGTCCCTCCGCTTTTTGGCCTGCTTTTTTAACAGGCTCACTTGCTCCCGGGCCGTAACGGAAGTAAGGTAGATAAATCCCATGCCGCTGCCCGCGCATCCTCCGCGTCGGCCGTAGCCCCTGGAGGTGCCTATGACAACACGTATGCGCGAACTCATTCAGCAACTCGGCGAGGCTATCCACGAGGCCGTCATCGAGAACGAGCAGATCGCCGGCGTCGTCCAGGACATCCGCCGCCACGGCTTCGATGTCCTCCTCATGCTCGAGGCCTCCATCGCTCTCAACGACCTCTCGGCCAAAGAGGACGCTCACGTCGAGGTCCCTGCCGGCCGAAACATCGACCAGCCCTTCTCCCAGAACGACCTCAGCTTCCTTCGCCAGTTGTGCATCTCCGTCGCCGGAGAAAACGTCACCAGCGAGAAGCACGAAGACCCCGGCTCCTCCGCCCGCTAGGGAACATCTGCATAAGTTGATTTTTTGAAAGGGCACTACTTTACAGCTTGCGGAAAAATGCTGTAAAGCCGTGGCCTGATACAAAACGGATCTGTCCTCGAGTATTTCCGCAGCCTGTTTAGCCCCTGTGGATTTGTTGGTTCGTACAAGAGACTTGTTCAGAACTTTCCTGAGAGTCGTCCGGCTTAAGCACGAGGCATATCATCATTCTCGGTATTCCCGCTGAAAAAAGAAGCTCCTCTCCTTGATGACCAGCACAGCCGAGAGTATCAGCAGGAGGCCTGTTTGAATGACTTTGCTGTCCGGGTGGGTGGCGAACATTTCATTGAAGCCGCCCGCGGTAATGTGAAAGATGATGGCAACCAGGATACTGCGCTTGGTTTTGTAATACAGCCAGTTCATCAGGATCGTGAATGGTATCACGCTGACCAGAAAATTGAGGCTATACAAAAGCCCCGTTTGAGCCACGTTGCTCTGGTAGTAGCCTTTGATTAAGCCCAACGGCACATGCCAAATGGCCCACATAAAACCAAATAACAGACAGGTATTGAATAAATTCATGCGCCGGCGCAAACAGTCGATGCCGTAGGAGTGCCAGCCCAACTCTTCAAATAGCGGCGCCAGTATGAGCATGAACCATCCGGGGAAGATGCCCGCGGAAAATGAAGTTTTTCCCGACAGATGGAACTGATCCGCGCTGTGTCCAAACAGCAAGGAGATCGCCTGCGCAAGCAAGATGCTTGCCAGCATCAAAAAGCAGGTCAGGAACCAATACACGGGCCGAGTGGCCGTAAAACCAAATAGCCGGCGCTTGAAATCGTCTCGTAAACCTGGCTCCAGCCAAATCAAGCGCCATGCGATGAGAAAAGGCACAATCAGCCCAGCAACGCCCAAACTGCTGGCGGTCCAAATGAGCGCCGGGCTCATCGGGGTGATGTGACTCAGGTATGCAGCCGCGAGCCAAAGGGTCCAGGGAATCGCTATAGACAGGCCGTAGAAGATGTACGGATGGCGATATTTCTCAATGATCATGGGGTAATAATAGCAATTAGATTATTGTAAATCGGAATTTCCATTTTGCTTTCCCGGCTACGTCGGGATACTACCAGTTGCCGCTAATGCCGCTTTTTAAGCCAAATCACGCGTCCTCCACCTGCCCCGTCAGCTCTTCCCTCTCGACTGTGAGCGCGGTTCACTGGTAGCGCAGATCTTCAGCGCGAAGTCAGTTTGATCAGTTGTTGCAGCCTTCCGGCAACATGCAAATCATCTTATCCATCACATAATCTCCGATGCTGGGTCCGCTGGGGTAATGGAACATGTAGCCTCCGTTGATCTGTTGACCATCCACTGCAACCGTCCCGGTAATCGAAATACTCCAGGTGGCACAGCTGATCTTCATGTCCAGTTGCCTGTCTGAATCATTGGATATGAGTCCGCTCACGGTGCACTTCTCGCCATTGTCAGCTGTAAAAGTTCCGCTGAGATTCCCCAGCTTGCCGCCGTTGCTGCTTTCAGCCAGGTTGATGATGTTCAGTTTGCCCTTAGGCTTACCGTTGTCAAGCCACGTAATCCTCCACTTGCCCGTAAGATTGGTTGTCTGCGCGCTGGAGATGCCGGGCAGGGTGAACGCGAGCAATATCAGTACGACCCAACCACGTGTGAATGCCTTCATGATTCCTCCTCTGCGAAATTGTTCTTCACTATCGGTATTCCGTTAACGATAAGGATTGTTATCCACCAATACCAGCTAATCTCTTTGATGCCGAATTCCTTGGCTTTGATAGTTTTTTTGCTGCGACGTCGCCCGCGATTAGATGGATCGTATGAGAAAACAGTTCGTAGCAAGGTAATTTCCGCAATTGCCGCATCAGGAGACCGCTGACTGCCCCTCCAACTGCCCCATCAGCTCTTCCCACTCATCTGTGAGCACGGCCAACTGCCCACGCAACTCCCCGGCCAGCGCGGTCAGTCGCTGTATCTCGGCGGCGCTGACATAAACGCTCAATTGCTCCTCGGTGTGCGTAATCGCGGCTTCGATGCGCGGAACCTCCTCTTCCAAGAACGCGCACCGCTCCTCCATCTGCTTATGTTTGATGGGATTCAGCCGGCGCGGGCGATCCTTGGCAGTCTCGGCTTCCGCGTCTGACCCGTTGACCTTCCGCGCGGCAGGATCCGGCACCCTCACCCTCTCCGCGATCTCAACCAAAGGTCCGCCGTCTGCAAGACCAAGACCCTTCCAGCGCAAGTAGTCTTCATAATTGCCTTCGTAGCTAGTTACCTTGCCGCCCTCCACCTCCAGCACGCGCGTGGCCAGCCGGTCAATGAAGTAGCGGTCATGCGACACAAAAACCACCGTCCCGCTGAATGCCGCCAGCGCCTCCAGCAGCACGTCCTTGGCGCGCATATCTAAATGGTTTGTTGGCTCATCCAAAAGCAGATAATTCGACGGCGAAACCAGAATCCGCGCCAGCGCAAATCGATTTCGTTCGCCGCCGCTCAGAACGCCCAGCGGCTTGAAGACATCTTCGCCGCTGAACAAAAAGCACCCCAGCAGCGACCGCAGCTCGCCTTCTGGCACTTTGACCGCTGCGCGGCTGATGTCGTCCAGCATGCGCACATCGCCGTCGAGCACCTTGTACTGGTCCTGAGCAAAATACTCGCAAACCACGTTGTGCCCCAGCTTGATGTGTCCCGCGCTCGGCGGCTCCACCCCGGTCAGCAATCGAATCAGCGTGGACTTGCCCGCCCCATTCACTCCCACCAGCGCCACTCGGTCGCCGCGATCGATTCTGAAGCGCGCGTCCTTGAACACCTGCTTCGACCCATAACTCTTCGCCAGTCCCTCCGCCTCCGCCACCATGCGCCCCGAGGGCTGCGGCTGGGGAAACTTGAAGTGAATCGTCGACTCGGTTTCAGGTATTTCAATGCGCTCGATCTTTTCCAGCTCCTTGATGCGGCTCTGCACCTGCTTGGCCTTGGTGGCCTGGTAGCGGAAGCGGTTGATGAATGCCTCCAGGTGCTCAATCTGCTGCCGCTGGTTGTTATAAGCCGCCTGAAGCTGCGTTCGCCGCTCATCCTTTTGTTTAAGGTATTTGGTGTAGTTACCCTGATAGATCGTCACCCGCTTATTCCAGATCTCCACCGTCCGGTCAATCGTCACATCCAGAAAGTATCGATCATGCGAGATTAGTATGTAACCGAATGGATAATTCTTCAGATAGTCTTCCAGCCAGTTGCGCGTCTCCAGGTCTAAGTGGTTTGTCGGCTCATCCAGCAGCAGCAAGTTAGGTTTGGCAAGCAGCAGCTTGGCCAGTGCAATGCGCATCTGCCAACCGCCGCTGAACTCATCGGTCTGCCGCGTCCAGTCTTCCTTGCTGAAGCCGAGTCCGGTCAGCACTCCGCCCACCTGCGCGTCCAGCGCGTAGCCGTCCAGCGCGTGAAAGCGCTCCTGCAGCATGGAGTAGCGCTCCGCCGCGGCCTCGTACTCCAGCCCGGCGTGCTCCAGCACGGCCAACTGCCCGCCCAGCCGCTCGACCTCCCGCTCCATCTCGCGCAGCTCGTCAAAGACGCTCAGGCACTCCTCGAAGACCGTTCGCCCCGTGAGCGCCAGTCCCTCCTGTGGCAGGTACCCGATGCTCATGCCGCGCGTCTGCTGCATCTGGCCGTAATCCAGCGTCTCCAGCCCGGCCAGCACCTTCATGATGGTGGATTTGCCCGTGCCGTTGGCGCCTACAAGCGCGGTCTTTTCCTTGTTTCGGATCAGCCAGTTGGCTTCCAGAAACAGGACACGTGGACCATACCGCTTGCCGGCATTTTGCAGGGATATCATCTACTCCATTTTCGCAGACCACCTGCGGTGGAGTGGGCTCATGCCCAGATGATCAAAAATGCTGCATTTACACTTGTTCTTTGTTCAGAAAGCTTCCCGGTCTGAAGACTCGTTGCGTGATTGAAAATGCAATCACTCCCCAGATCAGAAACAGAACAGCAGCAGCCGTCGAGCTCAGTTTAAGCTGCATCACCCAATGGACAGAAGCCAGCCATAATGGTCCCAGTATGGGGCACGAGGCCATCAAGAGCATGGCATAGAAGAGGAGCTTCTTATGGTAAACCTTTAGGGGAGTATGAGTTGCTCTGAGCCAGATATAGCACGTCAAGATTGTTACGACGAAGATTGCCATATCAAAGCCAAACAAAAACAGCACACTGTAGAGTTTATGTGCCATTATGCAATCCTCCCAAAATTACCTCACGTTGTGATTTTGCTGCTACGTACGATTCCCCACCAGTGTGTCCACCGGGACTAGATTCCAAATTTCGTCTGTAACGGCAATTCAACATAGCATACAACGACAGCCAAATCCTGGCAATGCCCCCCTGCTATTTTCCAGGAGCCTGCGCAACCGTGAAGCCGATCGTCAGGCGATTTCCATGCGGCAGCGGCTCCCAGGCAAGGGTGCCTGCAAACTGCCGCATCAGTTGTAATCCCAATCCGCTCGGCCGGTACTCCTCGATGGAAGCCGCTGGCTGCGCGTCCTTTGATTCTGCGGGCATAAAGTGCGGGGCCTGGTCTTCGATGGTGAAGGTCAGGCTCGTTCCAGTGGTGGCAAAATCGATGGTGATGGAGTGATCCGGATGTCCGTGATAACCATGGCGGATAATGTTCGAAAGCGCCTCTTCGAGACAGAGGTTGATGGCAAAATGCGTCTCTCCGGGGAGGTTGTACTCCGCCGCCAGCGCGTCCACCCAGGGCCACACCCGCGACAGCTCCGCAAGCTGGCTTCTCAGAGTCAGCCGCGCTTCCGCCTTGTGAGCATCTTTTTCGGGCATGATCGAAGCCGGACCGCGGCAGCCATATCGGGCAGTATCTCAGGAACAATGAAGCTCGCGTTATTTCAGTGCGGCCAAAGCGGCGCTGAGTTCATGATGGATGGGGATGATGTTATTGATATAGCTGGACTTGAGAACATTCTCTACCATCGCGGTGGGCGCGAAAAGAACCACTTTACCGCCGCGCCGGTGAACCGTTTGTGCAGGCACAACGATGGTGCGAAGGCCCATCGAGCCCAAAAACGTGACTTTTTGCAGGTCGAGGAGGAGTAACATTTTGCTGCCGGCGAGCACATTCATCTTCAGGTCCACGGCCGCGGCGCCTTCAATGTCCAGACGCCCATCCAGCACAACCTTGGTGATGCCGCCTTCCAGCTCTTCGGTCGTAATTTTCATTCATTCTCCTCCTGCGCGCGGTTTCTTCCAGGTCAAACGCAATCCCTGGCGGCGCAATGCCGCCTCCCTGTTTACCTTATCGTAATACGCGAGTGTGAATATTCTGTTACCGGAAAAAACGGTCCCCTCGCAGCGTCGCAACGATCTGCGCAGCGGGGTCCAGAATCGGCGAGCTTACCGAAGCGCCTTTGGCCGGGAGCCTGAGTTCCGCCTTCAGCGTCATGCGTTTGTTGGCCTTGAACTCGGCGCCCGCGATATTCGAGGCCTTTTGCACACTGCCCCCGCGCGCCATGACGCGGAACTCATGCACACCCGGCGGAACAAACAGGTTATCCATGGCCTCCTTGTCGCCCGCCGTTCCCTTGAAATAAATCTTCTTATCCATCTCGATGGTGAAGGCCAGGCTGGGCGGAAAGTGATCTAATTCCAGCTTCAAGCGGGCATTCAGTTTGGGGTCAAGCGTCTTTGGATTAAAAGCCACTGCTGAAGATTGGGCGCGCGTGGCAGGCGCCGTGGAGGGCTTCGTGGAATCCGCGTTCTGCGCGGCTTCCGGCACGGGCGCGGGCGTCGTTACCGCGGGCGTTGTTTGCGTAGATGCGGTCGTTTCGGCGGGCGTTGCTTGCAATGGTGCAGTTGTCTCCGCAGCCGGTTGCTGCGCCGCCGAACGATAGCGATGCAGCAGATACCCGCCTCCCGCGGCAATGGTAACGAGAAGTAACACCGCAGCCAGCAGCAGCACGCCCTTTTTTCCGGCCGGCGTGGCTTGCTGGGTCGTCTTAATCGTTGTAGTGGCCTGCCCGGGCCTCGGCGGCAAGCTGGAACCAACGTTGTAGGTCTCCTCCGACGCTCCCGTGCTTCCCTTGACCATGGGCGCGGTGGCTTGCAGGCTCGCTGCCTTCGCGCCGGCGCGCAGTTGCGCCAGGACCTGGGCTACTTCCTCGCCGGTTTGATAGCGGTCGGCGGGGCTCTTCGCCAGGCACTTCAGAATCACGCCCTCCATCGCCGTGGGGATGGCGGGATTCAGCTTTGCCGGGGGAACAGGTTCGGTGTGAACAATTTTGTAGGAGACGGCGCTCATCGTTTCGCCCGGAAAAGGCTGTTCTCCGCTTGCCATCCAATACAGAATTACGCCCAGCGAAAACAAATCCGCGCGGCCGTCGATGGGTGTGCCGGTAAACTGCTCCGGCGGCATGAAGGCGGGGGTCCCCAGAAGCTGGCCGGTAGTGGTGATCTCTCCTGCGGCCAGCTTGGCGACCCCAAAATCGGTAATCTTCGCCTGCTCCGTCCCGTCTGACTCGCGCTTGGTGAGCAGAATGTTGGCGGGCTTTATGTCGCGATGAATTACGCCCTTGCGATGTGCATGTCCCAGGGCCTCGGCAATCTGCTGGCCAATCTCGCAGACGCGCTCCAACGAGCAGCGCTCACCCTTCTTGATGGCGTCGGCAAGCGTCCTTCCCGGCACGAACTCCATCACCAGGAATGGCACTCCCTCGTGCTCGCCGACATCGAAGACGGAGACAATTCCGGGATGGGATAAAGCACCGGCGGCGCGCGCCTCGCGAAAGAATCGCTGCCGGAACTCGCTGGCTTGCTCACTGGCCAGCGCCCCGGGGAGAATGGTCTTCACGGCCACGATGCGATCCATGGACGGGTCCTTGGCGCGGAAGACGCTGCCCATGGCGCCATGGCCTAATTCATCGATGATCTCGTACCTTCCAATTGTCTTTGGCGTGCTCATAGCCTGATCCGTAACACTCTAGCATAATGTGCTGGCTAAAAAGATAAATCCTCGGAAGGCCGGGAACGCAGCTCAAGCCGGTGCGCGGTAACGCGCGATCAGTAAGGTCATATCATCCGACTGGTTGGCGCCGCGTGAAAATACCTCAACCGAATCCAGTACATCCTGCTTCAGCGCCTCAAGCGGCTGGTTCTGCTTGCCGGTCAGAGCCTCGCGCAGCCGGGATTCGCCATACAACTCTCCTTCGGGGTTCTCCGCCTCGGTGATGCCGTCGCTGAACAGGACCAGCGTATCGTCCGGCTTCAGTTGCAGGCTGGCGGCGGTAAACTCTGCGTCGTGCAACAGGCCAACCGGAAAGGAGCCTTCGCTGTAAAGCTCGCTGACCTGGCCGTGCCTTAGCAGCAGCGGCGACGGATGGCCTGCCTTGATGTACTCCAGCCTGCCGCTGCGATCGAGTAACGCGAAGAACATGGTTGCATAGCGGCCCACTTCGCCGTGTTCACAGAGAAACTTGTTGATGTGGTTGATGACGCTCACCGGGTCCGTGCCCAGGGCCATCGCGGAAAGCGCTCCCTGCAGCATCGTGGTCAGCAGCGCCGCGCCCAGGCCTTTACCGCTGACATCGGCAATCAGAAACGCCGTGCGCTCCTCGCCGGCGGGGAATGCGTCGAAGTAGTCGCCGCCCACCTCGTGGCAGGGATAGTGCATTCCGGTAATGGCCAGATGCGGATAATCGTGCAGACCCTGCGGAAGCAAAGCCTGCTGAATCGTGCGGGCAATGGAAAGCTCCTGCTCCAGGCGCTGCCGCTCGCGTTCGCGCTCCACCAATCGGGCATTGTCCAGGATGCTGGCGGATTCCACCCCCAGCGCATCGAGAATCTGCCGGTCGAGATCGGAAAATGCCGCCGGCCGCGTGGAATCGAGATACAGAATGCCGAGTAGCTGGCCCCGCTTAAGCACCACGGACTCGGCTGAATTGGCGCGGGGCATGGCAAACAGCGGAATGGCTATGATGGAACGAAGGCGCTGCACAACCACGCTCTCCGCGCTCTTCAGATCCATATCCGCCAGATTAAGGTCTTCGCTGATCACCGAAGCTTGGCGGTCGATGGCCTGGCCCAGCGCGGTCTGGCTGGGAGCAATGCTCTCCGGCGCTAGCTCTTCGCCGCCCTTGCCGCGTGCCAGCCGCACCCGGAATGACCCAGCCGCGCCCGCTTCAATCAGCAACCCGCGATCGGCATGAGTGATGGCGATGGTGTGATCCAGCATCGCCGCCAGCACTGACTCCAGCGGTAGCTGCGAGTGGAGCAGCGATGTGGCTTCCAGCAGCAGATTCAGTTTGCCCAAGCCTCCGGAGGACTGCGAGCCGCTCATCGACGGTATGCTTCCCAGGCGCGTCAACATGCTCTCGATAACATTTGCGCCTTTGGCGAAGCGAAAGATGAGCTCGCAGCAATCTTCGATGCCGAAATAAATCACGTCGCCAGTCTGCAGGCTCTTTCGCGCCACCTTTTCGCCATTGACAAAAACTCCCTGGCGATGGCCGCGGTCCTCAAGCCGGTAGCCGCCTTCTTCGGCAACCAGGGCGGCGCAGTTGCGCGAGATGCGCCGGTCCTCAAGCTGTAAATGATTGCCGGCCTCGCTGCCGCGGCCGATCAGGAACGGGGATTGAGTTACCAGAACAAACTGACGCGGATGGCCGGGGATGACGACCTCCAGCATGGCTTCATAGGTTTTGGGATCATCAGGCATGGTATTCCGGGGTGTGCCGATTGTAGCATCCCGCGCATTTTTCAGAAAAGCGGCCCTTATCCTGCCGGCAGACTGATGTGATTGCCTCTTCGCGGGCCGGGGTGCGGCAGATCTACGGCCGAATCTCCACAGGCGTGCCCACCGCAACCAGATTCCAGACCTCGTCGATCTCCTCATCAGTGACGGCGATGCAACCCAGCGTCCAGTCGTAAAGCCGGTGAGCCGCGCCTATATACCCCTTGCCGTTGGGCAAGCCGTGAATCAGGATCGACCCGCCCGGCGAAACGCCCAATCTCGCTGCTCGCTTGCGGTCCTCGGCGTTGGGATAGGAAATGTGCAGAGCCTTGTGGTATTCACTGTTCGCGTACTTGGCATCGATGATGTAATGGCCTTCCGGAGTGCGCCCGTCGCCCTGGCGCACTTTGGGTGCCAACCCACCCTGCCCCAGCGCCACTTTATACTCGCGAATCACCTTCCCACCGGCGAGCAACTTCATCAGGTGGTCCTTTTTCAGAATCAATATCGAATCGGCCTTCTGCGGCGTAGCTTGCTGCTGAGCTGGCATCGCTCCAGCCAACGCCCACAAGGCGAGCAAGATGCCTCCGCACGCCACCCACACCGCAATACCGGCATAAAGTCCGCGACTTTTCATACACTCACTTTAACCCGCCATACCCAGTGGTGGCGTCTTCGCACGTCATCTAGCGTTAGCAAGACCGTTACAAAGATTTAAGCCAGGCATGGGCATGGTGAGGTATAGTGTCTCCTAGCCGGGAAAGCATCACGGATTCCTGACTTATTCTCATCGACAAGGAGATCTCCATGGCGAGCTTCTGCGCAAAATGTGGTTCCGCACTATCTGACAACGACCAAACCTGCAAATCCTGTGGCGCAGCAGCTGCTACTCAAGGCGCCGCTCCAGGCCAACCAGTTGCGGCTCCCGCCAGCTCCGGCAGCAGCGCTGTCAAGATCATTCTCATCATCGTCGCCGTCATCGTGGGGCTTGGCATCATCGGCCTGGGAGCCATCGGCTACGTGGGGTATCGCGTATCGCGGGCTATACATAACGGCCCCGGTGGCCAGATGAGCATTCAAACACCCGAGGGCAAAGTCAATCTCAACGCATCGCAGACCTACACCGCAGCCGAGCTGGGCACGGATCCCTATCCCGGCGCGCAGAGCACACCCGGCGGCATGAAGGTGGATTCGCCCGGCGGCTCAATGGTGATGGGCTCATTCCTCACTACGGACTCGAAACAGCAGGTCATCGATTTTTACAAGGCCAGGTTCGGCGACAATACCGCGGTCATGGACACTGCCGACGGCGCTATCGTCACATACACTAAGAGCAAGCAGGAATCCATCATGGTGACGATTACCACGAACACAACCCGGGATAACGGTAAAACGAGAATTTCCATTATGCATACCATCGACAACAAGGCTCATTGAAGCAGATGGATGCGCGTTTCTGGGGCGTCCGGCACCCTCCGGACGCCCTTTTTACAGCCATCACGCCTACATTGTGTTTTCTCCACGCGCAGTCTGCTCCGCTTCCGGTAACATATTAGAGGTGCCTATCGCAGAATGAGCCTGAAAGCTAAGCTGGAAGCTGTCATCTACGCCGCGGAAGAGCCGGTCACCATGGCCCAGCTCGCCGCCCTCTTTGCCGCCGATGCCTTTGAATGGAAGGCGCAGCAGCAGGCTGCCGCTGCCGCGCAGGCAGACGACTCCGCCCAAAGCCAGATCAACGAAGATTTCGCCTCCCTTAATCCGGCTTCCGCCCGTCACGCTGCTGAGTCTCAATCCGAAACCAGTCCTGAAAACAACCTAACCGGCAACTCTCCCGAGCTCTCCGAGGCAGAAAAAGCCGAAGCTGAACTCGAAGCCCGCCGCCAGGCCCGCTTGCGTGATCGCGAGGTCCGTGAAATCCTGCGCCCCTTGCTCGACGAGCTGATCGCCTCCTGCGCCTCCGATGACCGCGGCGTCGAGATTCGCGAGGTTGCCGGCGGCTTTCGTATGGCCACCAAGCCGGAGTATCACGACGCCGTCCGGCTCTTTGTCAAAAGCATCAAGCAGCCGCTCAAGCTCTCCTTGCCGGCGTTGGAAACCCTGGCTGTCATCGCTTACAAGCAGCCGGTCACCGCTCCTGAGGTCAACGAGATTCGCGGCGTTGACTCCTCCGCCGTCTTCGGCACGCTCCTCTCCCGTAAGCTGATTACGACAGCCGGACGCAAGGCGGTCCTCGGCCGGCCCATCCTCTACAAAACCACCCGCGAATTCCTGCTCCGCTTCGGCCTTCGCGATGTCTCCGAGCTGCCCTCCATGGAGGAGTTCGAAAAGCTGGCCGCTCTTGAATTCGAAGAGCAGGAGTCGGCAACCGCGGAAGACTCCGGACAGGAAGCGAACCCTGAGTTGAGCTTCGAATTCGACTCACCTGACGGCGAAGATTCTGAAGACGCGCCGGACGAAAGCCTGGAACCTGAATCAGGACCCAAATGAAATTCTCTCAACTCATCTCGACCGCCGGGATGGCGGCCGGCAATTAATCCATAATTCCCACAGAGGCCGCTCCTGCTGCGCCTCCCCTTACAGAGCAGGCAGAAACCGAGACTTCCCCATGCCAAGCCCCAAGACGAAGAAGACAGTTAAAACGAAGAAAACAGCCAAAAGCAAGAAGACTGCTTCCGCCAAGCCTAAAAAATCAGCCTCCGCGAAGCCGAAAAAAAGCGTGGCCCTCAAGCCCGAATCGACTGAACCCGAGTTAGCAGTCGCACCCATAGCTGAAGTCCCAAAAATTGAAGACCCAATCGGAGACGAGACCGATGGCGAGGCCAAAACTGCGAACGTGGCTGGGACCGAATTTGAATCAGAAACCGAAGTCGAATCCGCCGCCGCGCCCGAGTTCACTCCTCAGCCCGTGGCCCCCGCGGACGGGTCTTCGTCCGTGGGATGGAAGCCGCGTCCCCCTGCCAAACTCGAGCGTCTGCAAAAGATTCTCGCCGCTGCCGGTGTTGCCAGCCGCCGCCGCGCCGAGGAGCTGATCGTGCAGGGCCGCGTCGAAGTTAACGGCAAGGTGGTCACCGTGCTGGGCACCAAGGCCGACGCCGCACGCGACCACATCCGCGTCGACGGCAAGCTGCTTCAGGGCCCCGAGCGCCATCGCTACTTCGTCCTTAACAAGCCCCGCGGCTTCGTCACCACCGTCAAGGACCCCGAAGGCCGCCCCACGGTGATGCAGTTTTTCTCCAGGTTCAGCGAGCGCCTCTACCCCGTCGGCCGCCTCGACTACATGAGCGAGGGCCTGCTGGTCGTCACCAACGACGGCGAGCTCGCCAATCGTCTCACCAAGGCCTCCTCCGGCGTCGAAAAAACCTACCTCGTCAAAGTCTCCGGCCAGCCCACTGAAGCTGAGCTCAACATTCTCCGCTCCGGCGTCTCTATCGAGCGTGGCCGTCCGGGCTCGCCTCCCGTCCGAACCTCCCCGGCCCGCATCCGCCAGGTCCGTCAGGGCGACAATCCCTGGTACGAAGTCGTTCTCATCGAAGGCCGCAATCGCGAACTCCGAAAAATCTTCGAGGAAATAGGCCACTTCGTCGAAAAAATCCGCCGCGTCGGCTACGGCCCTCTGGTCCTCGATCAGGAGCCGGGCGGCCTGCGCGAACTGCAACCAGAGGAGCTGGCCGCTCTGCGCCGGGCCGCCGACGGCACTCTGCGCACGCCAAAATCCAAGGATCTCCGCCGCCGTAACCTCCTCGACGCCGGTCTGCTGCCGACCGTCCTCCCCAAACCCAGCGACCGCCCAGCCTGGAAAAAGGACAGCCGCTCCGCTCGCCCACCGGCGCGCTTTGCCGCTGCTTCAACCAGCGAAAGCCGTCCCGGCGATTTTCGACCCAAAAAAATTGCCGCAGACCGCCCCAGCGACTTTCGGCCAAATAAGTTTGGCAAAGTGCAATCCAACAAATTTCGCCCCGGGAAATTCGGCGCATACAGAGACCGGACAGATCGTACAAGCCGCCCGGCAGGCTCCTTCGCCAGCGGCGCAGCCAACAAATTCTTCCGTCCGGTGCGCCCATCCGGTGAAGGCCGGCAATTCTCTGACAAACCCGCATGGAAGAAGCCGGAACGCCTAGCCCGCCCCGACGCTCAGAATTTCCGCCCCCCTACCGGTTGCAGCTTTGATCGCCCTCCTGCCCGGCCAGCCTCCCGTCCGGCCTGGAAGAAAGACAACCGCCCCAACCGTCCGCCTGCGCGCTTTGCCGATGGCTCAACCGCCGAAAACCGTCCCGGTCCAGGCCGCCCCTTCACCACCAGCAGCGGCAAGCCCGGCGCTAGTGGCGCTCGACCCAGCGCTCCCCGGTCGTATCCTGAACGACCCCGGCCCAGACGCTCCGGTTTCGAGAGGCCATCCTCTTCGTCCCGCCCCTTCTCCACCAGCAGTGGCAAGCCCCGCGCCGGTGGTGCGCGACCCAGCAGCAAGCCCGGTCCCGGCTGGAAGCCCAAACCCGGGGTCCCCACGGACAGGCCTTCGTCCATGGGGTGGAAACCCGGCGGAAAGAAACGCGGCTAATAATGCCATCTGGAGTAGGGCAGCCTCCAAATGACCTTGATATTTTTACGGAAAACAAGGAGCCACCATGGCAAACACCTTTGGCACGGACATTCTCATTCAGGCGCCAGATCCAAAAAAGGCGTCTGCCTTCTACGTCGAGCATCTCGGCTTTGAGATCACTGGCGAAGAACCGCAGATGATTAGTCTTCATGGACGGCACATCAACTTGTTCATCGAGCGGGGTCCGGCACTGGGACCGGTCCTTGAAGTCACGGTTGACAGTGTGGAAGGAGCCAGGGCCCGGCTCGTGAAGAACGGTTGCGAAGTCATCAAGGATGAACCGGAGTTCCCCAGATGCTACATCAAGGACCCCTTCGGCCTGATCTACAACCTGACAAGCTAGGGAATCTCTGCTATCCCGGATACGCCCCCGTAATGTAGCCCTCCAACGCCTGAATGGCCTGCTCCTGGCCGGAGATGACGCATTTCACCAGGTCGCCAATTGATATCATTCCCACCACCTTGTCATCCTGTAACACCGGGAGATGGCGAACACGGCGTTCTGTCATCAAGGCCATGCATTCATCCACAGTCTGCTCCGGGCTCACGAAGACCACCGGGCTGGTCATGATCTGCTGGACCTGGGTTTCCCTGGCAGGGTGGCCCTTGAGGATGCCCTTGCGCGCGTAGTCGCGCTCCGACAAGATGCCCACCAGCCGCTGATTTGAAAGCACCAGCAAGGCCCCGACACCGTGCTCGGCCATCATCTCCAGCGCTTCGTAGACCGTCTGCTCCGGCGCTATCGTCAGGATTCTGTTATTTTCTTTGTGCTTCAGCACCAACCCAATCGTGTCGGTAATCTTCATCAGAACCTCCTGGCCTTTCGCAGCCGTCATCCCGGCCCGGCACCTAGTCAATATAGCCCATCCGCATTACGACAGGACAGTGCGGATGGGGGTCGTGGCCTATAATTTCACCATCGATCTTCCACCCCGTCTGATCGGAGAATCTTCAATGCCCATAAAAATCCTTCGTTTCCTCCCCGTAGTGCTCCTGGCCGCTTCGCTCAGCCTGCACGCAGCCCACAAGCCCAAGCCCGCCTCGCCTGCTCCAGCCGCTGTCGATCCCTACTCCGAGGTGCAGCCCGCCACCGAATCGCTTGATCTGGCTATGTACCAGCGGATTCGCGACGAGGGGTTGAACCACTCCCACGTGATGGAGTTCGCCACAGCGCTTATGGACGGCATCGGGTCGCGACTGACTGGCTCGCCCAACCTGGCCAAGGCCAACGCCTGGACACGCGACACGCTCACCAAAATCGGCCTGGAGAACGCGCATCTGGAGGATTGGGGCGAATTCGGCATGGGTTGGCAGCAGTTGAACACCTGGGCGCGCATGGTCACGCCCGACACCGCGGTGTTGATTGTGCAGGCCACGCCCTGGTCGCCCTCTACTCCCGGCCCGGTCACCGGCGACGTGGTCTTCGTCAACATTCAATCCGAGAAGGATATCGACCAGTACAAGGGCAAGATGGCCGGCAAGGTCGTCTTGCTGGGCGCCATGCGCGAGGTCCCTCCGGTCGATAAGCCGCTCTTTGAGCGTTACACCAATACTGATCTCGATTCCATCGCCGAGTTTCCCGTCAACGCCGGCGTGGGCGGCCTTTCTCCGGAGATGCAGGCTCGTATGCGGGAGCGCCAGGAGCGGACGCGCCTGCTCGAATCGATTGGCAATTTTCTGGCCGGCGAAAAAGTCGCCGCGGTCATTGAGCCCAGCCGAGACGGCAGAAACGGCGGCGGTTCGGGTGGAACCATCTTCGACGACAACGGCGCCACGCTGGGACGCACGCCCTACCTGGCCGAAAAGCGGGTGAAAATTCCCGTGGTCGTTGCGGCCATCGAAAGCTATGGACGTCTCTACCGGCTCACTCAGGCGCACGCTCCGGTCAGCGTGGAGATCGACGTGGAGACCAAATTCACCGGCGATCACGAGCACGGCTATGACACGATTGCCGAGATTCCCGGCACCGATCCCCAGCTGAAGGATCAAATCGTCATGGTGGGCGGCCACCTTGATAGCTGGATTGCCGGCACCGGCGCCACCGACAACGGCGCAGGAACCATTGTGGCCATGGAGGCCGTGCGCATCCTCAAGGCGCTGAATGTGAAGCCGCGGCGCACCATCCGCATCGCACTGTGGACCGGCGAGGAGCAGGGCATCTTCGGCTCTAAAGGTTACTGCACCGCTCACTTCGGCTCGGCTAAAACCTCCACTGCGCCCGACCAGTTGCTGTTGCCGGAGTTAATGCGCCGCGCCGACGGGCCGCTCCAGGTCAAGCCGGAGCAGAAGCTCATCTCTGCCTACTTCAATGTGGACAACGGCACCGGTAAAATTCGCGGCATCTACACGCAGGGTAACGCCGCCATCGCGCCCATCTTCGCCCAGTGGATCGCTCCGCTCCGTGACCTGGGCGTCACCGTCGTCACCAACCGCAACACCGGCGGCACCGACCACCTCAGCTTTGACGCGGTGGGCATTCCCGGCTTTCAGTTCGTCCAGGAGATGCTGGACTACGAATCGCGCACCCACCATTCCAACGAGGATGTTTACGAGCGGCTGCAACCGGCGGATCTGAAGCAAATCGCCACTGTCGAGGCCATCTTCATCTACAACGCGGCGCAGCGCGACCAGATGCTACCGCGCAAGCCTCTGCCTCAGCCCGAGCTGGAAGAAAAGAAGCGCGCGCCCCTCGAGGGCATCTTCCCCGGAGTTGTTCCACCTGCAAATGCGGAGAAGAAGTAGAACTTGCAGAATCGGTTTTGTATCAAGGCATGACTTCAAAGCTTGCGGAAAAATTCATTCGGAGTTGCAAGAAGTGTCAGGGCATGACTTTAGTCGTGCCGTAAGCGTATCAAAATAATTGTTGGGCTTTAGCCCCTGAGGGATAGAAATCGGTTGTTTCTAAACCATTTCTGAAACTCGCTCTGGCGATTCTCAGGAATGGCCTTTGATCAACACGCTGCCAGGGCTTTCGGAGATCAGCGTCTCCAGCTCCGCTTCATCCACCTCTACGGCCACGCTTCGCTTGATAAGCTCCATCGTGAGCACCACGCGCAGGCTGTTTTTCCGCCGCACCACCACGCCCTCCATCCCCGCCAGCGCGCCGGAGCGAATCCGCGCCCGCTGCCCCACGGTCAGCAACGGGTGCGGTTCGGCGCGGCGCAGCGGAAGACCGGCTCGCAGTGCGTTGATCTCCGCCTCGGGCAGCGGCGCCGGCTGGCGCCCTGTGCCGCCCACAAAGCTCAGAACCCCCGGCACCTGCAGCACCGGCACGCGCTCGCTCTTGCTGATGTGGACAAAAAGATAACCGGGAAACAGCGGCAGATTCAGGGTGACCTTCGAGCCGTCTCTCCACTTGCGCTGCGTCCGATACAGCGGCAAATAATGTTCAATCTCCTTCTGCCCTAGGTATTGGCTTACGCGTTTCTCATGGCGCGGCGAGGTGTACACCGCAAACCATTTCTGCGCCAACTGATTCTCCGCCAGGCAATCTCTCCCCGCTTCGTCTGAGGGAAGAACGATGTCGTGTTGTGCCGTCTCCGGCATCATTCACACTTCTCCCCCATCAGTTTCCGTTTGCAAAAATCCTAAACCTACTCCACGGTAACTGACTTGGCCAGGTTTCTCGGCTGATCCACGTCGCAGCCGCGACGCACCGCGATGTAATACGCCAGCAGTTGCAACGGCACAATCTCAATCAGCGGCACAAGCAGCTCGATTGCCGGAGGTATGGGGATAACGTGTTCCACCAGTCCGCCGATGGTCTTGTCGCCTTCCGTAGCAATGGCAATCACCCGCCCCGACCGCGCCGTCACCTCCTGAATGTTCGAGAGGGTCTTTTCGTAGCGCAACTTTGACGCGGGATCTGCCGCGTCTCTTGTGGCCAGCACCACCACCGGCAGGGTTTCATCAATCAGCGCGTTGGGCCCGTGCTTCATCTCGCCCGCCGGGTATCCCTCGGCGTGAATGTAAGAAATCTCCTTCAGCTTCAGCGCGCCCTCCAGCGCAATGGGGAAGTGGATGCCGCGGCCGAGGTAAAGAAAATCGCGCGCCGTCGAAAATTCCTTCGCCAGTTGCTCGCACTGCGCTGTGCAAGAGCGCAGCGTCTCTTCAATCTTGACGGGAATGCGGCTCAACTCCTCAATCAGCGCCACCGACTGTGCCTGATCGATCTGGTCGCGGAGATGGCCCAGCTTGAGCGCCAGCAAAAACAGCGCCGTAAGCTGCGCGGTGAAGGCCTTCGTCGAGGCCACGCCAATCTCCGGCCCTGCGTGCGTGTAAATGGCGCCGTGCGCCTCGCGCGCCACCATGGCGTCCACCACGTTGCAGATGGCCACGGTCTTTGAGCCCATCGAAATCATTTCGCGTTGCGCGGCCAGCGTGTCCGCCGTCTCGCCGGATTGCGTGATCAGCAGCCCCAGCGCCTTCGCGTCGGGAATCGGATTGCGATAGCGATACTCGCTGGCGTAATCCACGTCCACTGGCAGCCGCGCCAGCCGCTCGATCATGTATTTTCCCGTCAGCGCCGCGTGCCAGCTCGTCCCGCAGGCCGCGATGTTGATGCTGGTGGCCTCGGCCAGTTCCTTGTCGCTCAACTTCATCTCGCCCAGAAAAACCTTGCCCGAATCCAGCGAAACGCGGCCCAGCGTGGTATCCGTAACGGCCCGCGGCTGCTCCCAGATCTCCTTGAGCATGAAGTGCTTGTAGCCGCCCTTTTCCGCCTGGATCGGGTCCCACTGAACGTGCGTAATCTCGCGCTGCACGGGCTTGCCGTCAAAGTCAGTCAGCGCCACGCCCGCCAAAGTCAGCACGGCCATGTCCCCATCGGCCAGAAAATAAATATTGCGCGTGTGTTGCAGGATGCCGGGCACGTCCGAGGCCACAAACGATTCGCCCTCGCCCACGCCGATCACCACCGGAGGACCGAAACGAGCGGCCACAATCTTGTCCGGCTCGGCGGCCGACAGCACGCCCAGCGCAAAGGCTCCCGTCAACCGCTTGACCGCGCGCCGTACCGCCGTTTCCAGCGGAATCGGCTTGCCGGCCTTCTCCGCCTCCTTCTGCACCTGCTCAATCAGGTGGGCGATAATCTCCGTATCCGTCTCGGTGACAAACTTGTGGCCTTGCGCGGTTAGCTCGTGCTTCAGCTCCAGGTAATTCTCCACAATCCCGTTGTGCACCACCACAATGCGCCCCGAGCAATCCCGATGCGGGTGCGCATTCTCTTCCGTGGGCCGCCCATGCGTAGCCCAGCGCGTGTGGCCGATGCCGAAGCTGCCCTCGACCGGATGCTCGCGCAAAACCTCTTCCAGGTTGCCCAGCTTCCCCGGCGCGCGCCGCACCTCCAGCGTCTTGCTGGTGGGACTTCCCACGGCGATCCCCGCCGAGTCGTAGCCGCGGTACTCCAGCCGCCGCAGCCCTTCAATAATTACCGGAACAACCTTCTTGGGTCCTACATAACCTACAATTCCGCACATAAATTGATTCTAAGCGAGAAAATCTGAAGATGCGATAAAGTTCTCTGTTAACTCGCTGATTCCAGAGGGAGCAGAGGCCGGGAAGTCTTCTGGACGTAGCAAACAGTTTTCTGACCGTGGATGAGTGTACGTCATCGAGTAAACGAAATAATTAAAAATCATCGTAACCGGGCTCTGAGTGCCCTGCCATACTGGAGCCGCCGGCATAGAAGACAATGCGGCGTCGAACCGGGATGCCTAGGAGAGAACGGGCGAGCATGACCAATTCCAGCTCACGCAATTCCGGGTCGGGAATTGCTTCGACGGTAGTACGGGTCCTATCGAAATCGGCGTTAACGCCCAGAGAAATCATCCTGCGGTAGACCTCAGCAGATGGCCAAACTGCCTTGGGGAATGATTTGAGACCGGATGATTCGTTGTCGTGGGTAAACAGTGTGGCAGCAACTTCAAAGCCGTTCTGGACAACGGATGCAGCCGCGTCCCGGTCACCTAAACGAAGGTAAAGGTCCGCTGCTTTCGTGATGTACTCTGGGCGCTGCTCCGGTTTGAGCTGAGTTATAAGCTCCAACTCAGCCATAAGAGCAGATCGTGCGGCAGGTTCGTCCAGATAATAGGTACAGCGTTCAGCTATGTTATTGAGCATATCGGCGCGGGGAGACTGCTCCGCATAGCTGCACCAGTCGCCATTGGGGCCGCCGCAAGTGGTGGGAACGCGGCGGGTGAGAGGGACTGTGCCGGCTGAAGCGAGAATATGCGCAACATCGGGCGGACAGGTGTTTCCGGTACCCAGAAGGGCGGCCTCAGGTGAGCCGGGAGGGGCATAGGAGAGAGTTGAACCGGTAACGCCCAAACCCTGGTTGAGGTTGAGCGGGATGGTGAATTCGAGGCCCATATCGAGGGAGGTAAGACCGACGGAGTGAGCTCCCTTTTCGGTGGCGTATGAGGCCGTACCCATAGGGAGGAAGATGGAGGGAGTATGACTCACCCGGTCGCTGCCGAATGGCTCGAAGGAAGCCAGGCCGTCAGGGAAGCGTTGTAGGTACTCCTCGACTGCGGGATGAATCGCGAGCAGTGCGGCAGCGCGGGGAGGGTCGAGCTTGCTCAGTGCGGGAGCAACGGCGAAGAGTTCGAGATCGGTGTTACTCTTATAAGAGAGACTGTTCCTGCCGCTGCTGATGTTGCCGGAGCCATGGGTGTGTTGCTTGTCTTTTTCCGCGGCACGACTCAGAAGAATATCAATAGCGGAAAGAACAACGTCGGCGGGAAGACTCTGCCAGCAGTGTGCAACCAATCTGGAAGCAGTCCATGTCTTCGATTGATCGGGCGTCTGAGAATTGTAAGCTGCGAGAGCGGCATTAAAGATGCGCACGCGGTCATCAGTGCTGGATGTTGAAGCCGCTCCAAGCAAGAGCGTGGCGGCTTGCTCAGAGAAAATTCCGGCAGCGGAGGCTTGATCGAAGCTTTTGATGGCTCCAGGCAGGTCGCCCTGAGTCAGGGAAAAGTTGACAACTGCGCGGTAAAGTAATACCTGCGTTTCCGGTTCGGCCTGGGGAATTAGATCGAGCAGCGCGGAGGGTGAAAGGGGTACAAGGTCTGAGAGGATATCGCGCTCGACGCCTTTACGGAGTGAAACAGGTTCGATAAGACGGGCGGCGGCAAAAGCCTGACGATAAAGGTCGATTGCGTGAGCAAGATCAAGATCAAGCCATGCACCGGCGGCCCGATAAAGGAGAAAGGCGCGCGCAGCGGGGTCGGCGGTGGTGGCTGCTTCTTCGGCGTGAAACAAGATGGGACGGGCAAGGGCCGCGCGTTCCGGTAGTGTGAGAAAAGTTTGGCGTTGAGGCGTTTGTGCGGCAAGAAGGACAATAGCAAGTTTTGCTGCGTACGTAGCGACGTACATATCTACTCACCCCGGCGTATTTCATGGTAGAAGCTCGGCTTGGCTCAACGTGCATATTGTACATACAAGCTCAGCGGATCATTCCAATACTTTTGTGGGCCTACTCTCCAATGAAAGCATTCCAGACTTTTTTCTAGTTGAATATATAACTCCTGCAAAGTCACGATTTCTGCACAACCGTTTCTCGATTGTCACCAACAACCCTTACCGCAAAATCGAACCCATCCGCCAGCCAAGGGCCAGGAACGGCAGACCACGCCCCTAGGCCCGCATACCCTTGCGACCCCGCGGGGGAGCAGGGGTATGCCGAAAAACCCCTCCGCTGGCGAACAATAGGTGAAATTAGGAGCACGGTTCCCTGTTCCCCGCTTCCCAAATAACCCAATTTTGCGCAAAAAACCCTCTCCTTCGACGCAGAGGCTTTTTTGCGCGTTTTTGTCCCTGTTTGTTAACCATTAAGTCAACACACATCCAAAGATAGACATGCCCCTGCGCCATCAACGAAGATAGTAGTTCCGACTCTCGGTCGAGTTGCCGGGATCCCCGAGGAGAGTCAACAAAGTGGTCAATTATCTGGAGTTGCCGATTGGCGATCGCGCCCCCGAGGTCTTTCGCGCGGTCATTGAAATCCCCCTGGACGGAACCCAGAAGTTCGAGTACGACAAGGAGTTACACGTCTTTAAACTGGACCGCAACCTGCATTCCCCAGTGCATTATCCCGGCGACTACGGCTTCATTCCCTCCACTCTGAGCGACGACGGCGACCCGCTGGATGTGCTGGTGCTGGTGCCCAGCCCGAGCTTTCCCGGCTGCGTGCAGGAGGTGCGCCCCATCGGCCTGCTGGAGATGATGGACCAGGGCGTTCTCGACGAAAAGGTGTTGGCGGTAGGCAAAAATAACCCCCGCTACAACAACATCTGGAACTACACCGACATCTATCCGCACATGCTCAAGGAGATCACCCACTTCTTCTCTATTTACAAGGACTTAGAGGGAAAGCGCGTGGAAGTAAAGGGCTGGCGCGATGCGGCTTATGCACGCGGCCAGGTAGTACATTCCGCCAAACAGTTTGAAGAGAACAGAGCCCGCCTCGCCGCGAAAAAAGCCGGCAAGTAGACCCTCGGCGCCAGTTCGGGACCACTAGCGTCAAGCGAAACCTGTAATTCGGCTTACTGCGCGCCATCAGCGCAAATTCCGGTATAATCCTCATGAGACGGAGAGATGGCCGAGAGGCTGAAGGCGGCGGTTTGCTAAACCGTTATAGGGGCTAAAACCTCTATCGGGGGTTCGAATCCCCCTCTCTCCGCCACACAGTAATAACTTCTCTATTATCAACAATATGGAGCATGTAACAGCTCGCAATTACGGGCTTTTCTAACGAATAAAATATCATAGAGAAATCCTGCGTACAGAGATACACAGCTCCTAAGATGCCCTTCGATCTTCCTGATAGCGCCTCAAGAAATAGTCAATAGTCTCAACGCGCAGCCGAATGGAATGGGCAGGACGGTTCTCATCCATGTCTTTGAAGGAAAAGAAGGGCGTCCCGGAACGCTCGACGATTTGTTCGATGGCGCTGTAGATGGGGGCGTCATGGCCGCACTTGAAGCTGGAGAACTCGACCGCTACGAGGTTAGGATGGCGCGCCGTGAACTTGGCGGCCCAGAGTTTGTGGTTGGAACTGGCCGAAAAGGCGGTCTTCCATACGTCGGAGATCTCCAGCGCATGATCGATTACGCCGGCGCGAATCTCCTCTCCAAAGAGCCGTTCCAGCAGGTCTCCATCCATGGGCAAGGTGCTCTGGGAAAAGACGGGGTAGCCCAGCTTCTGGAACTGCGCCATGATTTCGTGATTGATGCCGGGATCGTGATGATAGGGCCGCCCCAGCATCACAATCCCTAACCGGTCTTCAGCTTCGAGTTGGTCAAGGAGTTCGCGAGCCTGGCGGCGAATGCCGGATTCATAGCGCTCCTGTTCGCGGAAAGCGATGGCGACGGCGCGCTCATTTTCTTCTTTACTGAGGCCAAGAATAGGCTCCCATGCCTGATACATCTGGCGCGCGAAGAGTTTGCGATGCGACAAGTTGATCAACGGATGAATGTACTCAATGCCACGCTCTGCAATAAGATCTGTCTCTTTGGTAAATGCAGCTTCGACTGTCTCCGGCGTTACCGAGGTTGTCGGGCAAGCGTTGTTGGCCCTCGTGTTGACCAACGGCGAGGCCAGCACATCAAACATGGGAAAGAAGATCGCATTCAGCGGCTGGCGCCCATGCTGTTTGAAAAGCAGGTTATGAAAGTGGGCTATGGCAATCTTCGAGGGGAAACAGGGATCAATCGAACCCCGGCTGGAGCCGGTGCGATACATATCACCGGTGGTGACGTCGGAATAGACGATATTTTCCGCGCGTATGCCGAGGCTTTCCAGATAGGCGCTGAAGAGCGGCGCGTAGGCATACATGTTTAAAACTCGTGGAATGCCAATGCGCATCAGCGGACGGCGTTCAGCAAGCGCAATCCTGCGGCGTGCCGCGGCGCTCCACGCACGCGCAGAGAGCTGATCGACGACGCTCTCCGGATGACTCGAGCGCCAGACTTCACGGGCGGCTATCTCCACCAAGTTGGGATTGGCGGCCCTGGTTGCATCTTGAAGGGCTTGAATGCCGCGCATGGATTGAACGTTGTCCACCGCTCCTTTTTCGCAACCGGCAAGAATGATGCGCCTGCTTTCAGCTTCCTGCACGGTTTCTGCCGTAGAGGAATCGGCTGTGCGGCATAAGGCGCCGTCAATCCGCACGTCGATGAAAGTACGCATACAGGCGTTCTTGCAAAAGCAGCAACGGGTCACATCATTACATGTGGAGGTGTAGTGAATGCGGCTGACTGCGTCCAGGCCGATGAAGGCGGTGGCGCGTCCATTGCTCCACAGGCGCATGGCTTCGAGGCCCGCGCCGATAGCGCCGGCTTCGCCGCAGTGCGGGTGAACTACAATCTCCGGCTCGATGCCCGTGCCTCGGAAACCGGCGCGCAGGAAATCAACCTGCGCTTTGACCGCGGCTAGGTTGTTCTGCGTGCCCCCTTGCAGGACGAAGCGCGATCCCAGAGCAGTAAGGTTAGGGGCCTTGGCCACATGCAGAAAAACATTACGCGGGAGCACAGTAGCCAGCCCGGCCAGAATCTCCTCAGCCCGCCAGCCTTGGCGCTGGAAGTTGACGATATCCGATTGCAGGAATACCGCGCAGCCATAACCGAAGGTTGGCATCGTCTGGGCGGCAAAGGCGGTTTCAGCATAACGCTCGACGGGAATGCCGAAGCCTTCCGCGGTAGATTGCAGAAAATAGCCATTTCCGGCCGAGCACTGCGCATTGAGTCTGAAATCCCGGACGCGGCCATGGCGCAGGAGGATGAGCTTGATGTCCTGCCCGCCGACATCGACGATGACCTGGGGGTCAGCAAAATATCGCAAGGCCGATTGGGTGTGCGCCACGGTTTCGACCAGGGCCACGTCGGCGCTGAGCACCTGATGAAGAATCTCCTTGGCGTAGCCTGTTGTTCCCACGCCTAGGATCTGCAGTTTTGCGCCGGAGTTGTCTTCCACTTGCCGGCGCAGATCGCCCAGCACTTCAATGGAGTCGGCAATTGGGTTGCCCTCGGAGAGCCTATATGCCTTGGCCAGCACTTCACCACTCGGCGACAGGAGCACGGCCTTGGTGGACGTGGAACCGCCGTCGAGGCCGATGAAGGCCTCAACCCGTTGACCGCGCTGAAATGTTGCCGTAATGAAGGCCGCGGGCTGGTAGCGGGCTTTAAAGGCCTGCAACTCTTCCGTTGAAGCGCACAATCCTGGCTTGCAGGCAAGCCTCCTCTGCTGCTGGTTAGCATCGAGATAGCGTTCGAAAGCAGCACAGCCCATATAACGCCCGCTCTCTTCCGATTCGCCGATTCCAAATTCAATTGCGCCCAACGCCGCAAAAAACAGCGCATCCGGAGGGCTCTGAATCAGATCTTCCGCTGCCTTACCGAAAGGAAGCTCGACGCCCCTTTCCTTCCAGAGCAGGGGAATGTTGTGCTGCCAGGCCTCGCGCATTCCGCGCAGAAAGGCATTCGGCCCCCCCAGCAGCAACACATGGGGCAGAAGCGTGTGGCCACGGGTCAGCACAGTAAGATTTTGCAGCACAATAGCGTCATAGAGCGAGGCCATCAACTCGGCGGGCAGAATTCCCTGCTTCTGCAAACCGTTGATGTCTGTTTCAGCAAAGACGCCACACTTGCCCGCGACAGGATGGATGCGCACGCCCCGGTAGGGCAGATGCGGCATTTGATCGGCGGGAATCTTCAGCTTGGCCTGAATTTTATCAATGACCGCGCCGGTGCCGCCCGCGCACTTGTCGTTCATTGAAGCGATCTTCCTGCGCCGTCCACTGCCGAACTCCGTCTTGAAGACGATAATCTTTGCGTCCTGGCCGCCGAGTTCGATGACCGACTGGGCCTCGGGATGCATCTTTTCCACGGCCAGCGCGACGGCGTTTACCTCTTGCACAAAGCGCGCGCCAATTGGTGCGGCGAGCGCATGGCCGCCGGAACCGGTGATGAAGATGCGGCAGTTGCCGGGCGCAATTCCGGCTTCGCTCTCCATGCGCAGCAGGAATTCGCGCAGCATCCCTGCCTGACGCGTCTCATGACGGCGATAGTCACGCCATAGAATGCGCCCTCCACCAGCTGCAACAACCACCGCCTTGACCGTGGTGGAACCAATGTCCACACCCACCAGGAATTGAATTCCGGGGTACTGGTGGCCATATGAATGAGGTTGATCAGGCATCGGGCCTCAATGCTCTCCGGGCAGCCGGGCCAGCGTGGCGCGGCCGTCCATCAGATCGCCGGCATGCAAGGCGAAGTTGGCTGCCCGGCCGGCGATGCCCCGGCGGCGCGGAATCGGATAAAACGGACTGCGCAGCGATCGATGCCGGAGGGCATAGTCCCTGATCTCGCCGAGTGATCTTCCGGTGGAGGCAAGCGCCGCATCAAACTCCGCGCGCGCCTTGGCGCGGGCTTCGCCAAGCGCCATCTGCACCCTGCTATGAGCGTTAATCTCGCCCTCGCCCGAAGTCTCGACCGGCAGGAAGATCATCTCCGGAAAGCGATTGACCACGGCCGATTGCACGCCGTCGGATTGCGAGGAAGGCATGCAGCCGAAGGGCTTCAGGGCCAGCACCATGTGACAGAGCCCCCGCGTGGTGTAGTAGACGTTCTTGCCCACCTCCAGATGACCCTCGCCGCCGCGCGCCTGAGAGTGATAGAAGGGATGCGCCAGGCGCGCCAGCTCGCGCTGCGAAAGCAGTCGGGGCGTGATGCCGCCCAGATGGCGCGCGGTGCGCGCATACAGGTAGCTCCACAGCACTTCGCTCAGGCGCAACAGCGACCATTTGCGGCGGTACGTCCACGCGTTCGCCAACCGCTTTCCGGGCTCATGCCAACGGGCTTCCGGGTAGGGACCGTCGAGGCCCTTCCTGGCTTCAATGCCGATGCGCGCCTGGCGCAGCAGATAGCTAATCCATCCGCCGATCGAATCCACATGCACCTGCGCGCCTTCGCCTTCGAGGAAGCTGAACATATTGAAGTTGCCGTCGCCCTCGGTGAGCTGCGCCCAGAACTCGCCGACTATCTTGACCACCGGCTTGACGCGGGTGTGATCGACCTCTATTTCCCCTAGCCGGCTGCGCGCCTCCCGCATCTGTCCGACAAACTCCGCGCTGTAGAGATGATCCAGAATCTTGCCTGTTGCGTTGAGGAATCCCAGCAGCTTAGGAGTGCTGCGCAGCGGCGCTACGCACCAGGGCGGCACGTGTTCGAGAAGCTCGAATCGCCGGCGGGTCTCAAGAAAATAGCTCAACTGATCGACTACCTCTGCGATAGCCCGATCCGTGCTTCCCGGAACCGCCTCAAAGGGGCGAATGCGATAACTGAGGTCGTTGAGAACATCGCCCAGGTTGAGCATGTTGAGCGCTCCCAGGTTGAAGTCCATCGTGAACTTCAGGCCGGGATTGTCGGCCGCGGCTTTGATGGCCTGTTCGGCCTGGTACAGCACAATGCGGAATCGTTCATAGCCTGCGTTCTGGAGCGCCAGCCGATACTCCGACTCGTACATGCCGAAGCGGCAGGGTCCGCAGGAGCCGGCGGTGAAGAAGATATACTTTTCCTCGATCTCCCGGCGCGAATAGCCCTGATTTTCCAGCGAACGCAGAAACTTGATGAGGTTGCCAATCGTGAAATAAGTGGGATTGCACTGGCCGTTATTGCCGAACTCCCGGCCAAAGGTGAATGCTTCCACGTCGGGAGTGGGCAACATCTGACAGCGATAGCCGCTGGCGCGCAGAATAGCCTCAATGAAGCGCTCATGCTTCCAGGTGAAGCCGCCGAAGAGAACCGTCACCTGATTCCGCTCCTCGGCCGTAAAGGGCCGCTCCGGGGGCCGACGGTAATGCCCGGTCTTGCGGCCCAAGGCAGAGGCCTCAACCAGCCGCTCCTGCTCCGCGGGAAAGCAGGGAGCCGTCCCTGCCGGCGAAGACAACGTCAAACCCGCGAAGTTGTGACTGAGTCCCATGTACGAAGAGCCTCTCAACGACAGGGTGAATCCGGGTATGTTTTCCGCGAGCGGACGCACACCTATTGGCCTTTCAAGTGTAAAACATCGCTGTATGCTCGGCGAGAACCTTCTTTATGAAGCGGAGTCGGATGCTTGTTGACATACCAAGCGCACGAATTACCATGAATTTGTCTCCCAGAACGCGGTTTAACACTCCTGCATCTGGATGAAAGGAAATACACATGAAACGCGCACTCGCTTTAGTGTTGTTCGCGTTCTCCGCTCTAGCGCTTGCTCAGGCGCCTCAGATCAAGAGTGGGGCTGCCGTCTACATCGAGCAAATGAGCGGATTTGAAACCTATTTAGCTGCCGCGATGATGAGGTATGATGTTCCTCTTGTGGTAGTGTCAGACAAGGAAAAGGCAGATTACATCCTCAAAAGTAATGTTAACCAAATAGAGCACGGCGAATGGGAGACTACAAGCGCCACTATTACCATGATTGATCTACGAACCTCTCAGATAGTGTTTGCTGGCTCAACTTCCACAAACAGGTATGGGATCAAGGGTGCGGCAGAAAACTGCGTTGAACAACTTCAGCAATTCATGAAAAAGCACAAGAAATGATCCTACTGCGCAAGGAAAACAATGCCATGCCAACAGCCGATTGCTGGGCAATCGAGAACTATACCTACCGCCGCTGCCCGCATCCGGCGCGGGAGTTCGCTTATGCAGTTTCGCCGCATAACCACTCCGACCACTCGATTGAGACAATTAGTGTAAAGCAACTTCTGTTCGTAGGCTGTGCGAACAGGGAAGCGGAGAAAAGCAATCGCATAAAGTTTTTTGCACATAATTTCCGTTCCAGCGCGCACAATCAAACCATGAACAACAACCAGCTCCCTCGGGCTTTTCCTGTTCCTTGTTCCCTATTCCCTGCTTTCCGGGGTACCCCCTACCCCCCCTCCTATATTTTCAAAACCTTGCAGATTATTTTAATTACCATAGAATCAATAGGTTCCAAAGTTGATCCATAAGCTTTTTACCGCATTGTGAAACATTGATGGAATTGCCTTCCCTTCATGCGATTGTCCAGGGGAGCGGAATGAGGAGATATGCCGGTTGCGGATTGCTGGATTATCGAGAACTACACCTACCGCCGCTGCCCGCATCCGGCGCGGGAGTTCGCTTATGTGGTTTCGCCGCATAACCACTCGAGTTACTCCATAGAGAACATGGGCTTTCTCAACCAGGTAGTCAAGCTGCGATTTATGCGCCCTTTTCGCAGCCTGCTACAGTCGGCCTTCGGACTAGCGGGAATCACGGATCTGAACTACGCCGACATTTCCTATCGCTCTCCGTTGACGGTCGAGGAAGTGTTCCTAACTGAATCCGCCAACGCCGGGGCGCTCGGCTTTACGGGCGTCCACCTGGGAATTACCGACCACGACGAAGTAACAGGAAGCATCGAACTGCAGCGCGCGCATCCCGAAGCAGCGGCGCGTAATCCCCTCGGCGAGGAGATTTCCATCTGCTTTGACGATTATCTATTCCACATCGGTGTTACAGGATTGCCAGCCGCGGGGATTGAGCAGCTCCATGCCGCCTTGCAGTTGGCGGCCAGCGAGCACCGCCTGGACGACCTGTTTGAGATGCTGCACGCCAGTAGCTCGCTGGTGGTTTTTAATCATCCGCTGGTCCCCTGGGGCAAGGATCACGGCCGCAAGATTCCCGCCGAGGCGCTGCTGAGCCGCTACGGATGGGCGATTCATGCCCTGGAGTACAACGGCATGCGCAGCCGGGAAGAAAACGACCGGGTGCTGCAATTGGCCAGGCACGTGGGCAAACCAGTAGTGGGCGGAGGCGACAGCCATCTGCTGCTGGCCAGTTCGGTACTCTCTTTGACGCAAGCTGCGAGCTATCAAGAGTTTGCCGAGGAGGTTAAAGAGGGCCGCACGGTGTCGCTGGTCCTACCCGCGTTCTTTGCGCCCCTGAAATGGAAGCTGTTTTTGCGCGTACTCTATTTCATGGCGCACTACAGGCAAATCGGCCACTTCCGCGGCCAACCGGTGAGCGATTTATTGAACGGAAGAACGGTTCTCCTGGACCCGGTCGGAGTTGTCTCGCGTGGATTTCTGAGCGCAACCTCAGCGCTGGGCTTGATCCGTTGAAGTTCGACAGATGCCGTTCAGACTGTACTGTTGACGCTTCAGCAGCCTTGGGCGCGCAAAAACTCGGCAACTCGTTCGCGCGCGTCCATCATGCCACTCAGACTGATGTAAAGTTTTTCCCTCAGTCCCGCAAAGGCTCTTCGCTCGACGCCGGAGACGGGAAATCGCTCCGCGTAGCCGCAAAGCAATTCCGCGCAGGTTTGCGCTATACGCGCCGCGGCCCGGCCCGCCGCAAGGATGCTCAAGTCCGCAAAGATGGAGCCACATTCCCTGCCCCGCGAGTAACGGTTCATTTCCAGAACATCCAAAGCTAATGAACGCGCCGCCAGCAGCCCGCAAAGAGCATCCGCCATGGCAAAGGTTACGCCCTGACGTGCATCGCAATAGAGCCGCGCGCCGCGTGCATCGGCTTGCTTTCGAAGCTGCTCCAGGGTCCACTTCCAAAGCCTCATTCCCTCGGCGAGACTGTGCAGGCCAATTTGCGGCAGGCGCTCGGCCAACAAATTGATCTCTCCAGTCCACTCGTGGAACTCAGCGAGGAAACGGGCGCCGGTCATGGCGGATGAAACCAGGCGGCGTTGCAGGGCCGATGGCCCCATGTACATTTCCTCAACCTGCGCATCGGCCAGTCTGGCGCGCACATCGAAATCGACCGCCGCGCCGTGCAGGCCAGTTTGTCGCAAAGACTCTGGTACGCGGCTGCTGCTGAAGAGCTTTGCCGCCGAAGAGTAGAGCGCGGCCAGCGTGGCGTCGCAACCGTGAGGATTTTCCACCTGATTAAGTTCATCGCAGAGACGTGCGGCAGAAAAACCCAGCGAAGCGGCGGCTTCGCCTGTGGACCACAGATCGGCCAGGCTAAGGAGGGATTCCGCGTCCCGGCACCTCTGCTCCTTGGATGCGAACCACTCCTGCACAGTGGATAGCGCTTTGGCTGCGGTCATCAGGGCGAGCAGGGCGCGCATCCTGCGCAGGGCCGGCTCCAGCAGGACGCGATGGCTGAAGCTCGGAACAATTGCGCCCTTTTCCATCGCGTAACCGCCGACGATACGCGAGGCTGGAACTGTAAGGCGAAAGACCGGATCGGTGGTCGAAGCAATGTGGTGTCCCAGCTTGCGCACCGGCGCGCCACGATCGAATTCGCCTGCGTCTCCTGGTTCGAGGATCACCAGAGCACTTCCGCGCACGCCGATGCCGTCGCCTTGAACGGCGGCTACCACAAACTCCGCAAATTCCATGTGGCTGATAAAGCGTCCACGTTTGTGAATCTCCAGCAGCGGCTCGCCATCCCCATTCGTGCCGGCAAGGCACATGCGGCCGGAGAGCGAGATTGCATCCGTGCCCGCTCCAGGCAGAGGCTCGGTCAGGCAAAGCGCGCCGTGGCGCAGGCCGGTTCGCCCCAGATAGCGATCACGCTGTGGCTCTGTTCCAAAGTCGCGGATGGGCATCTGTGCCAGGCTTCCCGAAAGACTACAGGTGGCAACACCGGCATCCACGCTGGCCAGCTCCCAAACAGTCATCGCCAGTGGCAGGGTGAGTTCATTATGAGAGGAGTTCAGAATCCCTGTCAGCTCTTGGGCATCCAACGCGTGGAGTACACACGCTTTCTCCTCAGTCCATCCGCAGTCTGTGCGTGCATGCGCGAGCAGCAACGCCATCGTCTCGCGCGCCGTCTGTCGCGCTTTGTTGCGCACCCCCAGTAATTCAGCCCGGCCGGCGATCCGCCACAGCATCGTGTGCGCTTCATCCCACCAGCGGAAATCCATTGCGCTTCCTATTCCGCATCCGCAGGAACGCGGTATTCGGCCAGGTAGGCGCGCGGATTCATCAACTGTTGTGAGCGTATGAGGATTCTGGCCATGTGTCCGATGTGGCGCGGATCAACCTGCGGAAGCCACTGCCACCACTTTTTTCGTCCAGCGGAGTTGAGCACGGTGCGGCGCCAGGTCTCGCAGTAGAGTTCAAAGAATCGCTCCACCGGCAGTCGCGGCTTCCAGAGAAGATGATGCAGATCGTACTGGCTCCAATCCAGCACTTTGAGTTGATTGCGAATCTCCCGGAAGTACTGCGTTCCGGGCAGCGGCGTCAGAATCGTGAATCCGACACGAAAGAGTTGATGGGCCTCAATGAATTCCCATAGCTCGGAGAAGTTCTCCTCGCTGAAATCGGGGTCGATGATGAAGTTTCCGGTCACGCCAAAACCACATTCCCGGGCCACACGAACGGCTTCCAGGGTTTTGGCAACATCACTTCCCTTGTGCAATGAGTCCAACCCCTTGCTGGTAGGCGATTCGAAGCCGAAGAAGATGTCGAAACTTCTGGCCAGGGGACGCCACAGGCGCAGCAGTTCCGCGCTTCTGCTGACCAGGTCAACGCGCGATTGCACCAGTATCCAGTTTTTACGTTCGCCACTCGCCAGCAGCTCTCTGCCCAGTTCCTCGCTGCGCGTTGGGTCCGCCCAGAAAAGATCGTCAATGACAAAGACATTCCTGCCTATTTTCTGAAAGTCCGCGCTGACATTCCGCGCAGAGTGATAGCGGCATGTACCCTTATAAAACTGCCAGACGGAACAGAATTTGCAGCGATGCCGGCAACCGCGCGTAGTCTCCATGGTCCATACCGGCATGTAATTGAGGCAGACGTAGTGTTTGCGATAGGCCTCGACAGCGGCACGGTCCGGCGGGTGAACGCGATCCATATCCAGCCACTTGTGCGCCCCATCTGTAGGGGCAAAATGTCCACCGCCAGTGGGCAGCAACAAGGACGGGATCTCGTCGAGAGGGCGGTGGTTCTGCAACGCATCGCAGAGAGCGACCATGATGCTCTCGCCCTCGCCCACGCAGATCGCATCAATTCCGTGCGCCCGCTCCAGGGCCTCGGGAAACGCAGCCACCGAGTGGCCTCCCACGGCGACAAAGATAGAGGCATCGGCGCGCTTGATTTGTTCGGCGTGGAGCAGGACTGCGGCTACATCCAGAATGTGCAGGCAGGAGATGCCCACCAACTCGGGGCGAAACCGCCGGATAATCCTTTCCATGCTGCTTCGTTCAAAACACATATCAACGATGCGTACCTGATGCCCGCGTGCGCCGAGCGCCGACGCAATGTATTCCAGCCCCAACGGCTCGGTGCGAAAAAACGGAGCAAGCCCGAAGTGAGCGGCCAGATGCCGTGGTTTGACGAGTAGAACTCTCAAAATGAAGTCACTCGATTCTCTCCGGCGGGAGATGGATTCAAGCAATATGAAAGGCTTGATGTCATCTTAGAAGGGTTGCACGATAGCGTAAAGCGCTTTTCCTGAAATACAGCGGCTTCCCAGCCGGAAAAGCACAGTATCGTGAGTATCCTGCGGCCCTTAGCCGATGTTAAAATGTAACCGCGACTAGGCTGGCTGGTTTCAAACACCGGAAGGATCGATATGGCGCGGTCAGCGCTTTTTTTCCTTTTGTTTTGTGCAACTAACGCCTCGCTGGCGCTACTTTATCCATTTTCTTTATCGCATATTCTTCTTGCAATCGCTCTTTATGCGCTGGGCACGGGGGTAATGCTCTACCTGCTGTTTCATCCGCGTAACTCCTGGCTGGTGACCAATCGTTCGCAGGTGGAAGGGAATGGCTGCGTGGCTTTGACCTTCGACGATGGACCTGACCCCGTGGACACACCCCGGCTGCTTGACCTTCTGCGTGAAAAGAATGTGAAGGCCACCTTCTTTGTCGTGGGGCAGCGCGCCGAGCGCCATCCGGAGATCGTGCGGCGGACATGGGAAGAAGGCCACCTGATCGCCTGCCATACGTGGTCGCATCCTCTGCTGTTCTGCTTTCTTTTGCCACGGCGGCTGCGATCCGAGATAGCCCGCGGCGCGGAGATTATCGACCGCATCTGCGGGGCTAAAACTCGCTATTTCCGCTCCCCGGTGGGCTTGCGCCATCCCCTGCTGCGCTCAGCACTTGAACGGGAAGGGCTGGAGTACGTCTCCTGGCGCGTCCGGAGCTGTGATACGATTATCAACAATTCCGGTACTCTTGCTCGCCGTATTTTGAACCAAGTGGCCAGCCGCGACATAATTCTGATGCACGATCATCTGACGAAAGGAACGCACGTTCTGTTAGAGGCATTGCCTGGGGTGATCGACGAGTTGAAGAAACGGGACTTCGAGTTTGTGCTGGCCGGCACCCGAGAAACAACACGCGGCCATACTGAATGATGAGAATCTGCTCGCTCATACCGGCTTTCAATGAAGCCTCTCACATCGCCCAGGTGGTTGAAGGCGCCAGAGAGCACGTCGAAGCGGTGATCGTGATCGACGATGGATCGAGCGATGGCACAGCGAAACTGGCCAGGAATGCCGGAGCGTTTTGCCTGGAATTGCCTGCAAACCTGGGCAAGGCAGCGGCATTAAGACGCGGCTTCAACCATGCGCTCGCTGAAAACTTTACTCACGCCGTCACTCTGGACGGCGACGGTCAGCATCTTCCACAAGATATTCCCGCCCTGCTGCGGGTGGCACGTGAGACGGAAGCGGACCTGGTTATCGGAGCCCGTCCCTTCGACCGCGCGCTGATGCCGCGCGCCCGCTTCTACTCCAATACAATCGGCAGCCGCTGGGCGTCGGCGCTGGTGGGCAGCGAGATTCATGACAGCCAGAGCGGTTTCCGGCTTTATCGCCTAGAGAGCCTGAGTCGCGTTAAACTGCGCAGCAGGCGCTATGAATTTGAAATGGAAACGCTCATCAAGCTGGGCCGCGCCGGCTGCACCATCGCCCATGCTCCAATCCACATGGTTTACGACAACGGCCACGCACGGTCCAAGATGAAGCCGGTGCGCGATACGGTAAGCATTTGCATGTGGTCGCTAGCTTACCGCTTTTTGGGAGCCTGAAATGAAATCGCGCCGCCGAGCTTGCTGTCTGACGTTGCTTCTGATGTTGCCGCTGGGGTTACCGGCGCAATCAGGCGACTTGTTGACCCTCATCTGGAATGGCGTGCAGCAGGCGCAGGACAAGTTTACGACTGGCTGCGGGAAGGTTGTCGAAACGCGTACTTCCAAGCTGATGGTGAAGCCCATGGTGCTACGCGGAAAATTTTGCGCCGAGGGCATGATGCGCTTTTCGCTGGAGTATTTTGCGCCCAATGCGCTGCGCATCCGCTTCAACACTAACTATCTAAATGTGACCGGCGGGGACGGAAATACCGAAGTACTGGAGATCGGCAGCGGGGTTCGCCGCGCCCAATCCTCCTTCAGCAGGGAGAATTCCATCGAGAATTTGAAGAAGAACTTCGCCATCACGGCGCAGGAGAACAGCCAGGAGTACGTGTTGAAGTTTGTTCCCCGTGGCGAGAGCTTTCGCCGCCGCCTGAATTACCTGACGGTCAAGCTTGACAAGCGCGATTTTCTGCCGCGCTCGCTGGAAATTGACGGCAAAAACGGGGTCAACAGCGTCTTCCTCATCGAATTCACCACGCTGCATGCAAAGTTGCCCGCAGAGACCTTCGAGGTGTACAAGCCAAAGTGATCGAGCGAGAAGAGATCGAAAAAATCATTCCCCATCGCGCGCCTTTTTTGTGGATCGACCGCGTGGAGGAACTGGAGCCGGGAATTCACTGCGTGGCTTGGCTCAGTGTGGACGGGAGGAACCCGGTCTTTGCCGGGCATTTTCCCTCCCGGCCTATTTTGCCGGGAGTATTGTTGATCGAGGCAGTAGCGCAGACAGCAGCGGTGATGATGGGGGCGGCCACTCGCGACGCAGTAATGAAATCGGCGCTGCTGGCGGCGGTCAATCGCTTCAAATTCCATAAGCCTGTCTCACCGGGCACGGTTTTGCGCATTGAAACCACGAAGCTGACCGAGGCCGGGAGCATGGCCTGCATCGAAGGTACGGTCAGCGCGGCGGGCGAAAAAGTGGCAAGCGGCGAGTTGTTGGTTGTTTCCGGCCGGTAAGCGCACATTCTTAAGAAAAGGTCCAGCAGTGTTCCAGGGATTGAAGGAACATATTCGCAAGTTTGCCACCACCCTGTTGACCGAGCGGCTTGATCCGGCCTCGGCCGCGGCGGCTGTGTTTTGGGGAATCTTCATCGGCATCGTACCGATCTATGGGCTGCAAACCCTGGCGGCGATAGGCTTGGCTTTGTTGTTGCGGCTGAACAAGCCCCTGACCCTGGCTGCCACCTTCATCAACAATCCGCTGCTGCTGGCGCCGACCGTGGTTTCCTCGGTTGAACTGGGCTGCTTTCTACGCCATGGATCGTTCCAGCCCTGGCGTCATTTGATTGTCCTATCGTCTGCTCAACTGAAAGAGCAGCTCTTCTCGTGGGTGTTGGGCAGCCTGGTGCTAGGTCTGCTGGCGGGTGGTGCAGGGGCCATCGTTACGATGGCAATAATGTATTGGATTACGCCCTCGCAGCGCAGCCTGCGTCATCGTATCCGCTTCGTCAACCGGACCTTTGCCGGAAGCGCTCACTATGATCGTGGTTTTGTGCGCTGGAAGATGCGTTTGGACCGGATTTTTTCTTTGCTGGCGGCCGAGGATCTGGGATCGGGAACGGTGGTGGATCTGGGCTGCGGCTACGGCATGGCGCTATGCTTTACAGCTTTCGCAGATCCGGGAAGACGCCTGCTTGGCTGCGACCTTAACTCCCACCGGATCTCCGTGGCGCAACAGGCTCTGCGCACATTGAACGCAGAGGTGATTGTTCATGATGTGCGCGACTTTGCGCTGCCACGGACCGGCCTGATTCTCATTCTGGATGTGCTGCAATATCTGTCAGCCGTGGAACAACGGGTGTTGCTGAAGCGTTGCTGCGAGGCGTTGGAGCCCGGTGGGCGGCTGATTTTCCGTGTGCATGACCGCGAGCGCGGCGTGCGGAGCGCGCTTACCCTGGGCCTGGACCGGTTGTTGTTTTCCGCCGAGCGTGTCGGCGCCCGCCCTACGATACTTTCCTTCGCGCAGTATCAGGCCGCGCTGGACGAGGCAGGCATGCAGGTGGAGACGCGTCGATTCCGTAACCTTCTCCCCCTGGCTCACATTCTCTTTCTCGCGCGCCGGCCCACGGCGGGGAGCGCGTCATGATGATTCGCTTCATGCGCGGGCTGGGACGGCTGGTGATCGGCCATCCAGGGTTTGTAGCTGGGACGGCGCTTGTCCTCACGTTGTTTCTCTACGCCAACATCCACAACCTGCGTACCGGAACCGATCTGACCGGAATGTTCGGCAGCCGCGATCCGCAATGGCGCACCGTCAGCCAGATTGGCAAAGAACTAGGCTACGGCAACCAGCTTTTTGTATTGGTAGAGGCGCCACAGGGAGATGAGGACAGCAGCGAGGCGATGGAAGCCGCGGCCGACCGGCTCACGGCTGAAATGTCTGCCAGCGGACAGTTCAAACAGGCGCGCTGCGGGCTGAAAGAAGAGGAGTTGCTCAAACTGGTACGGCTTTACTCCATGCACTTTCCCTCCTATGCGCTGCCCGGACAGAGCGATGCCCTGGCGCGGCGGCTTGATCCGCGGCAGATTCACAAAAACGTGCGTCGCGAAGCCACGGAGCTGGTCACGCCGTTTTCCAGCATGGGCGCGGATTACTTTGCAGCCGATCCTCTGGGCCTGTTGAGCGTGACTGCGGGCGCGAGCGATGGTTTTTCACAGTTTGCCAGCTTTGATCTCTCCTGGGGTTCTGGAAACCGCTTTTTCAGCCGGGATCACAAGGCGCTGTTGATTATCGCCGAGCCGCGTGAGCCGGCGGTGGACTACAAGTACGCCGAACAGGTGATGGAATGGACGGACGCACATATCCAGGGGGTTGAAGCCGACCCGGAGATTCGCGCTGCCGGAGTTCGCGCAATTCCCGCAGGCGCTTATGTGTATGCCGTGCAGGATCACAAATTTGTCGAGCGGAATATCCGCATCGTTTCGCTGGTCTCGATCGTGTGCAGCCTGTTGCTTTGCCTGGTGGTCTATCCCAGCGTTCCTCTTCTGCTGTTGTCTCTGCTTCCCACCAGTCTGGGCATACTATGGACCACGGGCATTGCGAGCTATTATCCCGGAGAAGTGAATCTGATCAGCCTGTCATTCATCGCCATTCTGGCGGGCCTGGGCGACGACCAGGTGGTGCATTTTTTCAATCGTTCCCCTCAGGAGTGGGCCAGGGGGGGCAGCTTCAACGAGGCCATGGAGCGCACCTTTGAAACCACCGGGCTGAGCATTGTTCTGTGCATTCTGACTGCGGCCTCCGCCACCGCCGCGCTGGCCACCTCCAGCTTCAAGGCGCTGGCGGAGTTTGGCTTCATCCTCACCGTTGGCATGTTCATGATGATGATTCACACGCTGCTGACGGTGCCGGCGCTGATGCAGTTGTGGAACGGGCACATCCGGCCATTTGCACCTGAGGGCATCACCTTCCGTTTTTTGCCCGCTCTGGCGCGCGGCTCGCTCAATTTTGTGGGCCGTCACGCTCGCTTGGTGGTGGCGGTTGCCGCCGGCCTTTTCGTCCTCTCCGCAATTTTGTTGCCCACCATCAGGATGGGTGGGAGTTTTGCCGTTATGGGCGACGCCGACAGTCCTGCAGTTGCCGCGCAGAATCTGCTCTCGGCAAAATTTGGCATTGAGGGCAGCCCTACTCTGCTGCTGATTGCCGGCGGTGAAGAGGAGGTATTGCGCCGTGCCGAGAATCTGACAGCCGGCCTGGAATCCTATCGGCAAAGAGGCGCGCTAAAATCCGTCTTCTCTCCTACCCAGTTGCTTCCTTCGAAGGAAGTACAGCGGCAGCGGGCTGCGACGCTAGCCAACTTCGACCTGAATGCCTCGGCCCGGGCATTGGAGGACGCGCTGCGCGAAAATGGCCTGCGCACTGAGCCATACGTTCCCTACATCAAGCAACTGCGCATGTTGGAAAGAGGCGAAGAGCCGATCACGCTGGAATCCGCAACTGCTTATCTGCCGGCAGGATTGCTCGACAACAGCCTGCGCAAGACCGGGGACAGCAGTTATGTCGCCGCCATCGCATTCTATGCCTCTGGCAGCAATGCTGAACCAATCCCCGAGGCCGTGTTCGATTCCTGGCGTAGTCAGTTCGGTCCGTTTGTGGAGTTTTCATTCGACAAGATTAATCGCGACATTCAGAGCCAGGTGCTGCGCGATAGCCGGAGAGCATTGCTGTGGACCGCCGCCGCGATTCTCCTGATCGTTTACCTCACCTTCCGCAATTTGCGAGTTACCCTGCTGGTGTTAATGCCAATTGTCTTTGCTATAGTGGTGACCTTCGGACTGTTGCGGCTCGCGGGGCACTCCTTTAGCTTCATGTCCGTTACGGCGATTCCACTGATCATCGGCATCGGCATCGACAACGGGATTCATTTGGTGCGCCGCTATCTGGAAAAGCCAACCAACCGTATCCTCGATATCGCCAAGGCCTCGGGCGCGGCATTGATTCAATCCAACCTGACCACCATTATTGGTTTCGGCGCGCTGCTCGCTTCAACCTTCCCACCATTGGCCGAGATGGGATTGGTCACGTCATTGGGCGTTGCCCTTACCCTGGCTGGCGGCTTGTGGGTCATTCCAGCAGTGATCTTGATCGGAGGCGAAAGGGGGCCTCGCATGGCGCTGTAGCGTCCCAATCCACTCGCGCCGGTTTTAACGGAAAGAGTAATGCGTGCTGAATCTATGATTCATCTTGCTAGAAGCCTAACAGAATCAATAAGTTGTGGAAATCACACCAGACAATGGATGCTTTTCCTACAATCTCTTTGAAAGCGATTTCCAGAAATGTGAATTACAGGCTTCAGTCTCCAAGCTATCATGTATACTCACAATAAAATACAGATTCTGAGATGGTAGACGAATTATGCTAAACACGCTAGTCGGCGATGCTGTAATTGATACGGTCTCTTCGCTGTGCCCTCGTTGTGGTAAGCCATCTCTTGCGACAATCTTTGATCGCGAGGGAAAGGTCTACCAACGCTCAGAGTGCTCCTGCCATACACCCAGCGAAGATCTGATCTTCTCCGACACTGCGCTTTACCGCCGCCTGGAAGAGTGGAACAAATTGGTGTTTCCCGATATGCCGTCAGCCGGAATGCCGTCATCCACACCCTGCGCGGCTACGGAGACAGGAAGCGAGAATGAGCCGTGCCTGGCCGTCATCGACATCACCAACCGCTGTAATTTCAAGTGCCCGGTGTGCTTTGCCGAGGTAAAGGGCGAAGGCAGCCACTATTTTCTGGAGATGGAAGTGGTGGTCAAGATGCTCAAGGCGCTGCTTAACCGGCCCGTGCCCTGCCGCAGCGTCCAATTCTCCGGCGGGGAACCGACGCTGCACCCCGACTTTCCGAAAATACTCAGCGCTGCCCGCGATCTTGGCTTCACGCATCTTCAGGTAGCCACCAACGGCAGCCGTTTCGTCGATCCGGATTATGCAAAGCTCTGCGAGGAGTCTGGCCTGCACACGCTCTATCTGCAGTTCGATGGCATGAACGACGACGTATATCTCAAGATGCGCGGACAAAGGCTGCTGGACAAGAAGATCGCCGCAGTGCGCAGCATCGAGCAAACGAATATGCGGCTGGTGCTGGTGCCGACCATCATGAGTTCTGTCAATGTGGACCAGCTGGGACCGATCTTTCAGTTTGCCCTGGAACACAACAAGTTTGTAACCGGCATCAGCATCCAACCGGCCGCGGATGTGGGCCGCATCGCGGTGTCAAATGACGGCGCCGATCCTTTCGACTTGGCTGCCATGGCCCGCTGTTTCGGCGAGCAGACCGGTTTAACCCGTTTTCCCGACGACTGGTTTCCGCTCAACTCCATCTCCCTGCTCAGCCGGGCAATTGAGCGTGTTCGCAATGAGAAGACACATCCTCCCCTGAGCGACGCTCATTGCTCCATCGGCACGTTCTTTTACGTGGACGACAACAACAAGCCGTTTTGTCTGAACAGCTTTTTCGATCTGGGCCGCTTTTTACGCAGCATGGCGGATATAAAACCGTCCGCCGAACAAGGACTGATCGCGCGGCAGATCTCGAAGATCCGCCAGTTTGGCCAATTGTCTAAATGCATTGATCTGAGCAAGACGCCTCCCGGACTTACCTTCCAGCGCCTGCTGCGGAGTCTGGACTCGTGGGAAGATAAACACGCAGGCCGCTCCGAGGGATGGGAGCAACGCGGCTTCAACGGCATATTTGTCGCCGGCATGCACTTCATGGATGCGCATAGTTACAATCTGCGTCGCCTGAGGCGATGCATCATCCAGTATGTCGCCACCGATGGGCAACTGATTCCATTCTGCAGTTACAATGCAGGAGCCCGGCTGCGGGAGAGCGAGGAGTTGACGCGCATCACTGGAAAACTCCCGCTGGGCGGCTATACCGGTTCCTCGGCGCAGGCCGGTGTGCCTCCGGTATCCGCCGATTAGCGCACTTCAGCGTTTCTCAACTGCATTTCGGGCCTGTGGTCCCCAATCATGATGACTATTTCGCATTTTTCTGCATATCATGCCGCCTTCAGAAGGTCGCGCTTGCAGCGCATCGCCGCACTGTTTTTTTCTTGTTGCGCACTGGCAACGGCGCAAATTGGTCTGCCTCGGGATGCCGTTTCACTTCCCGCGCCGGAAGGCGGTCAAACCCTGATCACTATTCTGCAAGCGGCAAACAAATGCGGAGAGAACTCACTTATCGTGTTGCCCAAGGTAGTTTTTCACTTGGGCACGGAGGGTAATGCCAACCAGCAGTTTGCGGAGCAGGCCCAGGCTCTGCGGAGCGTGCCATCCAGCGCACAGGTCTGGCTGGATGTAGCCGTTGCTCCGGAGGCACTCACAGGCAAGGAGACCGAACAGCAATTAACCGGACAGGTCGATAACTTTCTGAAGCAGGCGCCTCTTTCCGATCCGGCCGTACGAGGAGTGATTGTGGAACCGGGTGTATCGCGGACGGCTCCCGATCTGTTTGTCTTTGCGTTGCTGCGTCTGGCGGTCGGGATCAAGTCTGCCAACCCAGCCCTGCGGCTGGCATTTGTTTTTCCAGACGGCTACATCGGGCAAAATGGCGATACCGTTAAGCGGCTCGCCCTGTATTCCGACCTGCTGGGCACGGCGGACGCGCAGGGGTGGCGCTCGGATGCCGCCTGGATTGCAGAACATGCGCTCAACAAACCTCTGATCCTCAAGATGGAGAGCAGCCCAGCGGCCACCGCCTCGTATCTGTCCGCAGCTTTAGCGGCCTCCGGTTCGACAGTTGAGATGATATGGTCAACGCCGCCGGACGCCTCTGCAGTGAATCAACTGTGCGCGGTCAATCGCTTTCTGGCCACATCCCTGCCCGTCAGCCTTCTTCGCATGAATGCCAAGGCGCTGCCCTTCACGATGACAGTAGACGGGACGAGTAGCGACGATGCCGGCTGGTTTAGCAGCGGGCAATCAGGAGACATGGTAGTGGTGGCGCCGGTTCATGGCCTTTCCGGTCATCCACGAACGGTGATTCTACACAGCGCCGCCAAGGCGCAATACGAGATGCAATGGTTTAACCCGGAGACCGGCGAGCGGATTCCGGCCGGCGAACAGGTGGCGAGCGCCGCGGGCCAGACCGCAACCTGTACCTGCGACAATCCGTTTGTACTGATTTCCATTCACAAGAAGAGTAACGTTGAAACATCGGTTTACAACCAGGTCGAGGTCAAGAGTGGAATCGACCTGAGCGTGGAAGAGATCATCGCCCGCTGGCAGCAGTATCGCGAGGCGCAGAAGCTGAAACTGGACAACTACCAGGCCTCCAGCTTCATGAACCTACACTTTGAGACCACCGCTGTGGCACAGGCCTTCGACATCTCCATGCGCCTGCGGCAGTTCTTTGAGCGCGGCGGCAAAATGGAGTTTGAGCAGACGGAGTTGTATGTCAACGGAGTGAAATTCAGTAATAAACATGAGTTTCCCCTGCCGCAATTGGAGCCGGAAAAGGTTCTTACTCAGCCACTGGAGCTTACGCTAAACGAGCGCTATACATACAAGCTTCTGGGCACCGAACAAATCGAAGGCGTCCAGTGTTATGTGGTTGGCGTGGAACCCAAGGCGCAGGATGAGAATCTTTACAGCGGCAAGATCTGGATCGACGGTGTCAGCTTCCGCCAGGTGCGGCAGACACTTAGCCAGCGTGGAGCCAAGAGCAACATCGTGGTCAATATCGAAACCCAGAACTTTGCTTTGGTTAGCGACGGCCGTGGAAACCAATTCAACCTGCTTCATTCCATCTCTGCGCAACAGACGCTCAATGCCGCCGGGCGCGATTTTCTTCTGCAAAGGACGCTGCAATTCTCTGATTATGCCATCAACACACCTCACTATGCCGAAGACCTGACGGCTGCGCACCGCTCCGATGCGCCCATGTATCGGGAGACCGACCAGGGACTGCGAGAATTGAAGATCAAGGGCGGCGAACGCGTCTTGCAGCAGACCAGCGAGAAACGCATCGTCTCGCTGGTTGGCGGCGCGATGTATGCCGGAACCTTCAATTTTCCCATTCCTATCGCTGGCATCAGCATGGCCGATTTCGACTTTAAACATAGCGGAGCACAGCTCTCCACTTTTTTTGCAGGACCGATACTGGCGACGGACCTGTCAAAACAGTACGCTACTAAGTACCGTCTGGCAGCGGATCTGGCGCTTTCAGCACTGCCCGGCGAGAATCGTGTTTACAACGGCAATGTAGAAAACACCGCCGAGGAAATTTGGGCATGGGAGCAGACCATCGGAGGTCGCGCCTCCTGGCAGGCCACCAGCCATCTCAGTACGACGGCATTCACCTATGTTGCTTATGACATCTACCGCCGGACCAGCGATACAGCTAGTAACTATGAGCCGCCACGCAACGGGGTGACGCTGCTGCCTGGTGTTCAGGTGCGACTTACCGACAAGGGCTATCTGTTCACCGCTGACGGGTCGCGCGGACAGCGCCTGGACTGGAAAGCCTTCGGCTATGCCGCCTCTCCGGCGCGTCCGCAGAGTGCCTACACCCTTTATGACGCCGATCTCAACAAGGATTACTACATCGGCAAGTTTACCAAGGGCGGCTGGGACCTGGCTTATTATGGCGGGGAGCAACTGGATCACTTCTCGCGCTACTTTCCTTCCTTCTTTTCCAATCCGCGCATTCACGGGATTCCGGGCGGCACGGATTCCTTCGACGCCATCGCCATGAGCAATGTCCACTACGGCTTTAACGTAATGGACCTGATGAAGTTTGAGGGCATGTACAGCTATGCGCGGGCACGCAATCTGGACGAGTCCAGCCACTTCAAAAAATTCGACGGTGTGGAGGCCAACTTCAACACTGCCGGTCCCATGGGAACCCTGATTCAGGGCACCGTTTCCTGTGCTTTGGACGGAAACATCGCCCGTTACAACTCCCGCTGGGGCGTGATCATCATGGTCTTCAAGCCGTTCAAGTGATAGCCAATGACGCCTGACAAAAAAACTGCGCTGGTAACTGGCGCATCGGGAACACTAGGCTCGGCCATGGCGCAGGCTCTGGCTGCGGACGGATGGCGTGTGGCCGTACATTATCATCACGGCCAGGAGGCTGCCAGCCGGGTGGTGGAGCGTGTTCTTGCTGCCGGAGGAGAAGCCCTGGCCCTGGCCGCTGATCTCTCCATCCAGCCTGAGACAACGGCGCTCTTCCAGCAGATTGAAAAGCGCTTCGGCCCGGTCGGTTGCCTGGTCAACAACGCGGGCGTCAACCGCGATGTTCTGCTGGCCTTCATGTCCGAAGAGCAGTGGGACGAGGTCATCGACACCAATCTGCGCGCCACCTACGTCTGTTCGCGGCTGGCCGTGCTGGGCATGATGCGCAACGGCGGTGGCAGCATCTGCAATATTGTTTCGCCCAGCGGCGTGCGCGGCCAGGCAGGCCAGTGCAACTACGCAGCGTCCAAGGGCGGCATGATCGCCTTTACCAGGTCACTGGCGCGCGAAGTGGGCCGCTTTAACATTCGCGTGAATGCCGTCTGCCCCGGCGTGGTGCCCAGCCCCATGTCGGCCAAGTACATTGAGAAGGAAGAAAATCGGCTGCTCGCAGAGATTCCCTTGGGTCGCTTCGGTAAGCCGGAGGAGATTGCTCCCCTGGTCGCCTTTCTGGCTTCGCCCGCGGCCAGTTACATCACAGGACAGGTAATTGCCGTCGATGGCGGGTTAATCTGACGCTATTCGATGAGGCATTTCTTCTTTATAATGAACAATATACGCGGTATTTTCACTTGTCACAGGCCGGACAAATCCGGCAGTGCTATAATTCGCCGGAGTTCAAAACCACCTTCAAAATGTTTTGAATATCGTCATCATCCCTTGATTCATCATTCGAAAGATAGAGGCTGAATACCATGATGAGTAAGTCTGTACGTTGGCAAGCTGGAGTTTTGCTCCTGCTATTGCTTTGTCTGCCACTGGCGCTTCGCGCGCAGATGTCCAAACATGACCAAGACGCAGCCAAGAAAATGATTGCGGGGACGTTGTATCTACGGTTGGATGTTCCCCTCAATTATGTTCAGGGAGCTTGGGGGCTCGGGCCGGAAGCTCTTCTCGAGGTTTCTCCAACAGGGCATGACGCAATAAGAAAAATATCTCTGTTAGATGCGAAAAAAGAGGGTCGTTCGCATGTGATTTGGGCGCTCTTCCCCAATGATGGTGTCCGCTATGGAAAGCTCTCCTTTGATCACGACAAAATTGAGATATGGATGGAGGGATTGCAAATCCGCGATTTAGAGATAAAGATCGATTTCGTCCAGATCAAGAGCCTTGACGATTTTACCAAGGCCTTCAACCAGACTTTCTCGAAGGTTCCGCTCCAGGACGAGCATCCGGAATGGTCGGCAGAGGTAAGGAACGCAATTGCCGAACATAGATTGGTTGTCGGCATGACCAAAGAGCAGGCCTTTGACGTCGTAGGCACCCCGCTCGACATGAATACTGAACAAGAGAACGGTGCCAAAGTAGAGACTTGGCGTCCACGACAGGACAAAGGGGATATGGGTGTCATATTAGGGTGGCGTGCCAAGTCAAATAGTTTGAGAGTGACGGGGTTCCCGTCTCAACTGAAGTTCGTTGATGGCAAGCTGCAAGTCATCGGGTAGACATCCAAGAACTCTCGGTTTGATAGGGAAATAAGGAAAGGAGCTTCACGATGATGTCTGATAAACGGCGCGTCGGCATAGGCATGACGCTCTTGTTTTTCCTCTGTACGCCCCTGATAGTCCGGGGGCAGTTGTCTGCCCAAGACCGCCAGACGGCGGCGAAAATGATCGCAGGGACTTTGTATCTGCGTCTGCATGCTCCCTGTAAGTTCGGCACTGGACAAATGGGCGCCGGCTTGGGCTCTGTACTCGAGGTTTCGCCCACGACGCATGACGTACAGCGCAGGCTTGCTTTGCCAAAGACGAGCAAACGAGAGAGCATCTATTGGGGATTCTTTCCAAATCAGGCCGTCCATTACGGAAAGCTCTCCTATGAAGGCGGCACCATCCAGATTTGGATGGAAGGCGTCAAACCCAACGACGCTGAGTTACAAATCGACTTCATTCAGATCAACTCCCTTGACGATTTTACTAAGGCTTTCAACCAGACTTTCTCCAAAGTTCCTCTGCAGGACGAACATCCGGAATGGCCGGCCGAAGTGCGTGCCGCCATCGCCGAACGCAAGGTCATTGTCGGCATGACCAAGGAACAAGCCTATGACGTGGTGGGCGAACCGGTCAGCGTTACGACAGGTGTAGAAAGCGGCGCCAATGTTGAGACTTGGTTAACCCACCAGGAGACGGGCGTTACAATCGGGTTCCGCCTGCGCAGGAGCACCCACACCGGCCTCCCCGAATCTCTGAAGTTTGTTGACGGAAAGCTGCAAGTCATTCAGTAAACATCAAAACCCCTTAATCTGACCTAGAAGTAAGGAAAGGAGGTTTCCAACGAACTCTGATAAACAACACTTGTGTATTGGCATGGCGCTCTTATGTGTCCTCTGTACGCCGTTAACAGCCCGGCCAGAGTTGTCCAAGAAGGATCAAGACACAGCCAATAAAATGATTGCTGGAACTTTGTATCTGCGGCTGGATGTTCCCCTCAAGTCCGTTCAGGGAGCATGGGGGATCGGTCCGAAAGCTGTTCTTGTAGTTTCACCCACGGGGCATGACACAGCGAGAAGGCTTGCCTTGCCGATGAATCGCAAGACAGAGAGAATGAATTGGGAATTGTTTCCAAATTGTGCGGCGCGCTATGGGAAACTCACGTTTGCTGAAGATTTTGTCGATGTGTCGATCGAGGGAGTAAAGCCCCACAACGTCGAAATTGCTATCCTCTTCATCGATATTGAAACCCTGGATGATTTTATCAAAGCCTTCAACCAGACTTTCTCCAGGGTTCCGCTACAAGACGAGCATCCTGAATGGCCCGCGGAGGTGCGGAACGCCATTGCCGTACACAAGGTTGTTGTTGGCATGACCAAGGAGCAAGCTTTTGACGTGGTGGGCACTCCGCTCGACATAAAGACCGAGATAGTGAACGGCGTCGAGGTGGAGACCTGGCACCCGCGCCAGGACAAGGGACAGTCACTCAGGGAGTGGTCGGACACTGGTGATGAGCTGGGTGCGACGGGTTTTCCGGTCCTCCTGAAGTTTGTCGGCGGAAAACTGCAAGTGATCGAGTGAACATCAAACCCCTTAATCTGACCTAGAAGAAAGGAAAGGAGATTTCCAATGAACTCAACAAAACATCTGTTCTGCAATGTTGCGATAGTGGTTAGTTTGGTGCTTTGGGCGCCGTCTGGAATGCTGGCCATGGACAAACCGAATGAGGCACAATCCTGGCTGGCCGCGCACTCCGACCCGGCGGAGATAAACGTTAACGGCGTCTGGGATTCCGACGTGTGGGGAAAGATGATTCTGCATCAGGAGAAGGGCGCCCGCGAAGTGACCGGCACCGCGGATAACTGGGAGATCGAGGGAGTGGTAAGCGGCAAAAAAGTTTTTTTGGCTTTTCTCGACAAGGGATATCTCATCTACACCGCCGAAGCCGCGCTGAACGAGGAAGGTATACTGATCGGAAATTACGCAAGGGGAATCCTGAAACCCGGCACGGGCATTGATATGGTTTTGCTCAAAGATAAGGCTACGCCGGCATCCTCAGGGGTGCAGTCCGGTGAAGCTGGTGGAGCGACAGCCCATGTCGTTGTCTTCCGCAAACATTACCATAATTGCCCGCAGGTCAAAGCACAGGTCATGATCGACGGCAAGGAGGCCGCCGACGTGCAGAATGGGCGCTATCTCACCCTCAATCTTCCGCCGGGAAAGCACCTGATTGGCTCCTCGAAGGTCGGATACTACGGCAGTCAGACCGAGGAACTGGATTTGGCGCCGGGGTCTACGACTTACATCAATTATGAATTCCCGTCGGCATGGGTATGCACAATCGAAATTCAGAAGACCGACGCGGCAGAGGCTCTAAACGCCCTTTCCAAACTCAAGCCGAATGACGCCAACAGGGTAAAGATACCGGAGATGGTTTCTCTGGAACCGATTGGCAAATAGGGCGGGTGGTCCACCAAGGCTGGGTGCTCCCATCCTTGTATGTTGTGGTAAGAGGTGTAACGATTGCAGGTTGCGTTTCGGACGGGTGTTCCTTTCTTCGCTTTTTTCTGGAGAAGAGTGGGATTCCACAAACCTCAGCCAGCGCGGTCGTGGCAAGTGTGTTGAAAGTGGCTAAGCAAACTGGCTTCCCGTACAGTATAACGTCCGAGGACGGAAAGCTGCTTTCGATCAAATGTGTAGCATTGAGCTAGCTTAACTTAGCGGGCACTGCATGGCTCGGCGCTTATGAGGCGCTTCTTCCAGAAAACGGCATCAGAGGCGAGCGGCTTGAGTATGTTTGGGATGCGATGACGCTCAACACTAATGCAAAATGAAAGGAGATTTCTCATGAAACGGTTGGATGTTCCCATGGCATTGTTCCTGCTGTGCCTGACGCTTCCGGCATCGATGGCGGCGCGCGATAAAAAACCAATTCCCAATGTGTCTGCCGTGAGACACATCTTTTTTGGGTGGATCGCTCCTGATTCCATTGCGTATTACGATCTCGGATATACCACCATGGCAGAGTGGGATAGTGTAATCGATTACTCGAATATCAGATTTCAGCAGCATTTGAAATCAAAATACCTGCCTGATCGAATTGTTACGGGGGCCAAGGACAAAAAGGACGAGAACAATACGGGGAACGAACTCTACGTCAAGTTTTCCGATGTTTCCTTCGACACGCACTATGTGCTTCGTCTTTCCATACACCTTATCGATCCCAAGACCAACGAAGAGATTGGCGTGATTCCCTCCCTCAAGTACAGAGGGTACCTCTGCGCCCTTGAAGGTTGTCTGGATCAAGAATTTGATCAATTGAGCGAGGATCTGAAGTATTATTTTCAAGGCGGAAGGCCTGAAAAATGGTAGGATACAACTGAACCACAAGGAGAAATCTGATGAAGAGAATTGTCATTTCAGCAGTTTTGTTTCTGATTTGTCTTGCACTACCGGTTTCAATGTTCGCCGGTCGCCACAGCGTTCCTCGCTATCTGAACAAGGAAACGGCCCCGGACATGAAGAATATGAACAAGGTCTTCGTCGGCTGGGTAGATATGGGACCTGACCAGTGGGCTGCGCTCGGCTACAACAACAAAGAGGAGTGGACAGATCTGATTGCTTCTTTGAACGCGGCTTTTGTGTCCAATCTGCAAGCGACCTACTTGCCCGGCCGAACCATTGTTGGAGCCAAGGACAAGGATGACACTAACGCGGCAGGATATGACCTGTACATCAAGTTCTCCGATGTCCACGTCGATTACAACGACTACCATCTGATTCTTGCCATCCACTTCATCGACCCCAAGACCAACACCGAAATCGGCGTGATACCTGTAAGGCCCTATTACGGGAACGATTGGGGCCTCAGAGGTTTTCTTACGGAGGCGTTGAAGGACGTGGGCATCAAACTGCAAGTAGAAGTCGCCAGCGAATTCCGTAAGGGAAAGAAATGAATGTTATGTTTCTTGCATAATGCCTGACGCAGAATTGAATACTTCGGTTGCATGAGGTGTGATCTCATAAGCCAAAGCAAGCGCAGGATTCATAAAGCTCAGGAAGGCCATAACCTGGAAATCGCATGAAGAAAGTACTTTTGAAAGGGGAAACAAGGAATGAAGAAGTCTTTATTTGTGATGTTCGCGATGTTTTTCTTGTTTGTGTTTGCAACTTCATCGAACGCAGGCACATTGGAGAATCAAGGCAGGGCGTGGCTTGACGCTCAAAAAGATCCGGCATTGATCAATGTCAATGGCACGTGGAAGAGTTCTGCGTTTGGCGATTTGAGCCTAACTCAGGCCGCTGGAAGTCGGGACGTTAGCGGCGATGGCGGCGGGTACGATCTGACCGGCGTAGTTAGCGGCAAAAGCCTCTACCTGATTTTTTCTACCAAACGTCATGGCACTGCGGATTATTGCGCCGTCGTGAGCGCGGAAACCGACACGGTCTTGTCCGGAGAATACTTTAATCGGCTTTCGCGGTTGAGGTTCGGCGCGGGCCTTTGTCAACAACATGGCCGGACCCTGAATATGAAGAAGAAATAGACCAAGAGTAGCAGTCAGCCGCGAAGCAGGATTAAGCCTGAAAATGGGGTCTTTAACTTCTACTCTGGCGGCCTTACGCTCGTGGCTGGCTGCTTGCCTTCTCTGAGTTTATGACGGTTCCCGATCGATGAAGAGCTCGCCCCAAGAGAGGTTTAGTGTGCCTCCTTGGTAGCTGATGTTACTTCTTCAGTTGTATCGGAATCGTCTTCGATGTGGAAGTGAGAATACCCTTGGCATAGACTCCGGTCAGTTGAGCTGGACCTTCGATGGTCAGCTTGGCGGAAAACATGACCGTGTCATTCTTCCAGAAGAGCATATACACGGTTTTTCCGCTGACCACGCCGGTAACATCCCATCCGTCGGCGCTGCCAATGATCCTTCTGCCTCCCTCGTGCTGACTGAGGGCAACCAGGCCCCAGTCTCCGCCCTCCCAGATTCCGGTCACATTCATCGCTGGGGGATCTTTTTGCGCGTCAAGCCAAGCCTTGCCATCCTTCTCCGCAACCTGACCGTGCAATAAAAGCACGCAAGTAAACAGCAGGGCGAACCCTCCGGCCACTCTTCCCATACCAAACTCCTTTCGATTGTTCTTGCGATCAGCTATTGAACCTTCCAGACGTTCGGAGTTGCCTGCGCCAGCAGGGACTTTCCATCAGCTTCATTCAGTAAAAACAAGTTGTGGACAGGAGAATGTGGCTTGAAGACGACTTGCTGCTCTACATAGTAGGTTTTGCCCGCCTCTGCCGTGAAGATGAGCAGGCTGCGGCTCTTGGTCTCGGAGCAGAAATAATGCAGGCCGGGGTCAAGCGTCAGCATAAAGTAAGTCCCGGCGAGGTTGACGCCTTTCCACTCGCCATCGACAGCCACCTTGCTCTGAAACGAGGTCATGGCATGGCGAGGTCGAACAATATAGATCAAAGCCTTCCCCGTGATTTGCGCACTTGAGGGACGAGCGTTCACGTCTGCGGAAACAGTGTAGTTAACCTCCTTCTCCGGCGCACCGCAGGCCATCATTTCTCGCGCCTGCCGCGAATCCGGATAGTTATCTGATTGGGATTGGCAGAGCGCAGGCAGGGGCGCGGTGCAGAGAAGCATCAAGAGAGCTTTCGCAAGACGCATTACATTCACGTTCGACCGGAATGTTTGCTCCGATCTCCTTTCATTTTTTGCTGATGAATATTGGCCTAGTGGACTTTTGACACAATCCCGAGCCAAAACGACTAACGCGGTTTGAATAAGTCCCCATCATCGAATTACCACTTCCAGCATTCAATACTGAACAATATTCTACAGTATTGCCAGTTAAAAACAGTAAATAAAGATGCTTGCCGCTGACTACACCAACTATTTCGTATCCACCTCCAATACCACTCACATCTCTACTTCCGTTCTCCTGACTTAAATGGATTTCACCGAACTCATCTGAATCCCATGTTCCATCCACATTCATCGCGGGAGCATCGTTATGTGCATCAAGCCACGCCCTGCCTGCCTTATCCAATTTCCCGGCGGACAACACGGATGAAGAAGTCAGAAACGCGCAAACAATTATCAAACCATACATGAACCTTTTCATTTTCAACTCCTTTTCAAAAACAAATCGGAAAGTCCAATTGGCAAAACGTCATTCCCTCAGGAGCTAAAGCCCAGATTTGTTTTGAACCATGCGCGGCACGACTGAAGTCGTGCCCTGACACAAAACAGATTCGATCTGAGTTCAATCCGTGTATTGTGTTTTTCGCTACGTATGCGCAATGAGCCATTTCTGCTTGCGCTCATGAATGCCACGATACTACTGTTCTATAGGAATATCCGTCAAGCCTTTCGCCAAGGGAATGGCAGTCGCTGTTTGAGCAGGCTCCAACGCGTATCTTTGTACGGATCCGCATGGTTGCCGTAAATGGGATGGTAGGTCTCGACACGCTGGCGGCCTGGTATCTCGATGCCAAAGTTGTTTAACTGCAGGAAGTGGCGCATCTGCAGCTTGTAGCGTCCCTCGACGCCGAATATCACTTCCAGCAACCTCTCGTTAAACCAGACTATATGGCGCAAGCAGAATTCCCACAGATAGGTATAACCCTTGAAAAACTTCCAATCTCCCCTGGTAGCACGCCACATGCCGATCACCTCGCGGCGAATCTTCCAGCGCACGAAGTTAAGTTCATCTGGAGCGAGCTTGCTGGTGCGCACGTTGCTGAAATAGCCGTCGTACCAGCGGAAGTCGGAGCGGTTGGCGATGCGTCCTTCTTCCATCATCTCGTCCCGTAGCGGCGTCTTGGGATAGGGGGTCATGATTTGATCCATGACGCTGGTGATGCCCATCTTCTTGATGAACTGATAATTCTCGCGAATGCTCTCAGCATCGTCATCGGGCAGGCCGTTGATAATGCCGGCAATAACGATAATCCCCTCTTTCTGCAACGCCGCGACGCCTCGCTGAATGGTGTCGAGAGTGTTGGGCTTGTGCATGGCACGCAGGTTTTTAGTGGAGGCATTTTCGATGCCCAGAAAGATGGAGACAAAGCCCGCCTCGACCATCTTCCTGGCGATATCCGGGCGCTGGGCGAAGCCGATGGGGCTGGCTTGGGTGGTAAACATCACATTTTTCAGCTTGAGCCTGATGACTCCCTCACATAGCTGCTCAAAACGGTCCATGTCGAGGGTGATGTTATCGTCGGTGCAGAAGATGTGGCGCGCGCCGCGGCTGTAAGCGTCTTCGATGTCGGCCAATACGCGCTCCAGAGGAAAAACGCGGAAGGAACGTCCATACATCTCGTGAATGCTGCAAAAGTTACACATGTGCAAACAGCCACGTGAGGTCTCGATGACGTCGGCCTTGCGAAAGTACATATGAAAGCCCTTAAGCATGCGCTTGTCGCGGGCAGGAATACGGATGCGCGCGAGGTCTTCGAGCGGGCGCGGCGGGTTGTGGCGAAAGAGGCCGTCATTTTTGTAGGAGAGGCCAAGGATTTTGTCCATTCCCGCACCGCCGGCCGCAATGCTGTCTAGCATCTCGCCAAAGGCAAAGTCACCCTCGCCGCGCATGAGGAAATCCCACAGGCCGGCATCCTGACCCACGGCAATGGAATCGGAGAACAAGGTGGCGTGATAGCCGCCCAGCACGGTGCGAATGCGGCTATCGAATTGCTTCGTCAGGTAGGCAAATCCGGCCGTAGTGTCGTATTGAAAGGTCATGGAGGTGAAGCCGACGACATCCGGCTTGAAAGTGCGCAACATTTCGAGGTAGCGCGGCACGGTCTGTTTGCGCCAGATAACCATGTCGGCGACGCGCACATCGTGGTTGTCGATTTGTCCGGCGATGGTTGCCATGGCCACACTGGGCGGCTCCCACTGACGGCGCGGGACCCATGGCGATGTGGCGGGACTCTGAACCAGCAATGCTTTCATTTGGCCTCGATATGGCTAGCTTATCCTGAGCGCAGGCACCGTGTAATCATGCCGCACTATTTTACAAAATATCACTCAATCAACAACCGCCTTTCGGCTGGACTGCTTTGCGCGGATCAAGGACGCGATTCGTTCTACTGTATCCAGGGCATGCACGTCGATCTCGCGGGGCATGAATTCGATGGCGTAGAGGCTTTCGATGAAGTCGACCAGTCCGAGCATGCCGATGGAATCGATGATGCCGCTTGTAATAAGCGGCATGGTGTCCGAAATTGCCCCGGCGGAGGCATCAGGCAGATAATGGCTGGCGACAAACTCCCTGATCTGGTTCTCAATCTCCACTCTTCAATCCTTCTGCCATCTTGCCCAGGGCGAGATAATCTATTTTTCCGCGATTGCTCTTGGCGATTGCATCGAGAAAGAAGATGCGATCAGGCAACATATACGACGGCAATCGGCGCCCGCAATGGGTTTTGATCTCTGTTGTGTTGACTGCGCCGGGCGTGCCGAGGCGAACAAACGCGTCTAACGATACGCTCCTCTGCCCGTCTTGAACTGCAACCACGGCTGCCTCCATTATATCTTGATGCGACAGAAGGGCCGCCTCGATCTCTCCCAGCTCAATGCGAAAGCCGCGGCGCTTTACCTGGCGGTCGAGACGCCCTATAAACATGAAGCTGCCATCGGGAGCCACAGAAACGCGGTCACCAGTGCGGTAATAGCAGATGCCTTCGAGCAAGATGAGGCTCCGCGCGGTCTCATCCGGACGATTCCAGTAACCGCGCATCAGCGAATCTCCGCCGGCCAGGAGCTCTCCGTTACCGGCATCGACCCTCACTTTGGCATAAGGGCAGGGGTGACCTATGGGAAGCAGCTGTGAACCGTCAAAATCATCCTGCACCGGGCACCACGTTACCACATTGGTCTCGGTAGGGCCATAGAGGTTTGCACAGAGCGCCTGGGGGACAGCGACCCGCAGCTTAGCGAGAGCGGGCGCGGGGAAGACCTCGCCGGCAAAGAGAATAAGGCGCAGATCGGGATAAGAATGCGCGGCCATGCGCCCTTCCTGCAACATTCCAGCAAGGATGGAGGGTACGGAATACCAGCAATTGATGCGAAATTCGCGCACAAACTGCACCAGAAAGCGGGGCATCCACACGATATGGTCAGGGACTAACACCGCAGTTGCACCGCACAAGGCCATGTTGAATATATCGAAAGTAGATAGATCAAAGCCCAGCGGCGAGGGACAGGCGATCCGGTCTCCAGAGACAATCTGAAATTCCTGCGCGGTCCAGCGTACGAAGGCGCTCACGGCGTGGTGAGAAAGCTCGACTCCTTTGGGGCGTCCCGTGGAACCGGAGGTGAAGAGGATAAAGGCCGTATCCTCAGCGGTCATTTGCGGCAATAGCGCAGGATCAGCAGGATGCGTCGTCTGCGCAGTCCAGGCAATACCGGCGCCTGTCAGCAAATCGGTAATGCGCGGTGGAGCGCCATCGCCCTCGATAAGCAATCGGGCCCTACACTCAGAGAGAACTGCGTCGATGCGCTCTTTAGGCCAGCGAGGGTGAATGGGAACATAAATGGCGCCAGCCAACAGCGAGGCAAAGACAGCGACGATTGCATCTGTGCTCTTAGGCAAAGCCAGGGCGATGCGATCCCGTGGCCGAATTCCGTGATTGCAGAAGCGCAGGGCCAGCGACTGAGCCCGCGCGAGCAACTCAGCAAAGGATGTGATCCTCTCTTCCTCGACGATAGCGATAGCATCGGGCGCGACCGCAACTCTCACCTGCAGCCACTGGTGCAGCAGATCGCTATCAGGCTTGGGATCAGGATCGGGCAAGCGTCACCCCCCATGTAAAGCCTATTCCAGCGGACGCGAACAACAGCAATTGACCTGGGCGTATGAGCCCTTCGCGGCGCATCTCCACATAATTAATGACCAGATCACTGGCGAAGGTGTGGCCAAACTCGGCCATGCGGGTAGTCGGCAAACAGCCCTCCGGCAGTCCCACCATCCTGCGGAAGCCCTCGCGATCGCGGCGGCTGATGTTGGAATAAATGAAATGATCGACATCGCTCATACGCAGCCCGGCATCTGAAAGTACTTTGTTTGCCAGCCGGAAAAGATGGAAATAGAAGATGGGCATGACTTTGTGTTCGATCATGACTGCGTCGACGGTTAGTTGGATTTGCCCATCGGCCTGAGTAAGCGCGATAGCATTATGCAGATGACCGAGGGTAAGGGCCTCAACCCCCAGAATCCGCGGTCCCTGCGCAGACTCTCGCCGCAATACGATGGCGCTTGCGGCGTCTCCCTGCACGGTAATGGGCAGCAGCGAGCGATTGTGCCTCGGTGCAGTGTCGCCGGTAACCAGCAGCGCGGTCCGCAAGCGTTCGTCCATGCCCATCCAGCCGAGCGCGGTCTTAATAGCCAGATGCAGCGCGCCACAGCCTCCCGCCCGAAAGCTGAGGTTCATTGAGGTCTCCGCGCCAAGAGCGGCGCTGAGCTGGTGTGCGAACGAAATGGATTGCTGATTCTCGCCGGGAAAGGTGCTGTAATCCACAATCAGGTCGATATTGCGCTCCGCAATCCCGGCCTCTTCAATAGCCATCGTTGCGGCCTGCAACACCAGGTCGTAGGGTTGCTGACTGTCGCAAACGCGCACGTGGCTGAGTCCGAGATTGTCGAGAGCCTTTTCTCTGGCCTGCGGGCTCAACGGCGCCAGCGTGGTCTCCACGCGCAACTTCTCCCGCTCGAGAATCTCAGCCACGCTCTCGACTCTAGTAGGCACGGCGTACGCGGCCGCTGCAATGTTCACGTTCAGATTCAAAATAACTCCAGTCGCAGCGCGGCATAGCCGCCGAGAGCGGATGTTCCCAGCAGTAGCGCCTGGCCGCTCGCAGGACGCCTGCTCAAAGCCAACAGCAGGTGGAATAGAGCGCCTGCTTCTCCCATCCCAGCGGCAACAGGCTGCGCAGGATAAATCGTTGCCCCCTCGCCAACCAGCTTGCGAGCCGAACAGGTCAAGGGTCTGAATGCGCACGGCGCGCCATCACTACCGCAAATGATAAGGCATGGCTGGGGATCTCCCAGCAACTTTCGCACGCCGGCCAGTGCATCGCCGCCCGCCGCCCAGCGGCCTGCGCCGAGAGTAGCATAGGGTCGAGCCGCCTGACGGTCGGCCGATTCCAGCACTATGGCCACTACGCCTTCGCTGGGCACAAATCCGGGCGCGGACGACAAAGGCTCCTGGTTGAAGCAGGCGGGAGCAAGCAGTTGCGCTACCTCATACCACTCGTATACAGCCTGGGTGAGTGTGTCTCCGGCGAGCACAATGGCCAAATCGGCCTGCCCATGACGCAACATGGAGGCAGCTTGCAGCAGCGCGCTCTCCGCCGCAAAGTTCTTGCTGCTGATTGTCACGTTGGGACCGCGCAGATCGTGAAAGAGGGCGACATGACTGGCCGGGGCATTGTGGAGTGTCTCGGGAAAGATGATGGGATCGGTTCCTGCCCAGCCATTTGCAGCGGCGCTTTGATAGAAAGCCAGGGTAAGTTCGACGCAGCCAAAACCGGTGGCGAAAAAGACGGCAATCCGGGAACGGTCCACCGGGCCCAGATCGATGTTCGCGTCGCGCAAGGCCAGCGACGAGGCTACCAGAGCCCAAGCCGAAAGAGAATCAAGTCGCCGGGTTTTCAATCCCGGAACGATGCTTGCTGGGCGGAACGGCTCGACCAGAAAGGCGCGGCGCAGCCCAGGCGTGCTCCAGGCGGTGATATCACGCGGCTCCAGAGATGCTACCAGGGATTTGGTGGGGATGAGTCCGGCCAGCGGACCATAAGCAGTAACTGAGCCAATTCCGGTAATCACGGGCAAGGTCGTCTTCATGCGCGGTGACTCCCAAAGACCAGCGCCGTATTGCTGCCGCCAAAGCCCGCGGAGACCGACATGGCAACCGGAAGCGGCTGACGACGTAGCTCGCCACGCAACCAATCGATCATTGGGCTTTCAATGGGGTTTTCTAAACGCAGTGTAGGTAAGAGCGCACCAGATTGCATAGCCATGATGGTAATGGCTGCCTCCAATGCGCCGGCAGCCCCCAGGCAGTGTCCAAAGTAGGATTTTGTCGACGAAACGGGGACGGGGTGGCTGCGGCCATGGAAAGCGCTCTCATAAGCATGCGTTTCCGCAATATCATTCAAGGATGTGCCCGTGCCATGGGCATTCACATAGCCAACCTCTTCAATGCCGCATGAAGCCATCTCCAAGGCGCGCTGGATGCATAAGGCCAGCCCAAAGCCATCTTTGTGCGGCGCGGTGGGATGGAAGGCATCGTTGGTCATCGCCCAGCCTCGTAACACAGCCAGAATTCTGGCATCGCGGCGGGTTGCGTGGTCCAGAGTTTCGAGCACCAGCACAGCCGCGCCTTCGCCAATATTTAGTCCCTTCCGGTTCTGGTCGAAGGGCCGGCAAGGCTCCGGGTCCAGGGCCTGAAGCGAATTGAAACCACTCAAAGTGAAAGGACACAGCGTATCGCTTCCCCCGGCTAGAACCATTGGAGCGGCATCATCGAGCAGCATATTGGCGGCCAACGCAATGGCCATTGCACCAGAGGCGCAGGCCACCGAAACTGTGCATGCTGGCCCCAGAATGCCCAAATGCTCTCCGACAGAAGCAGCCACACGGGATGCAGGATAAGATGCGGCCCGCGACAATCCGCCGTGCTGATACCATTCAGATGGTCCTACGGAGATCTCCGGATCAATTTCGGTTAGACCAGCTACAGTACTAGCCATTACGATACCGCTCTCGCGCAAGATGCTGCCGGGGCCTGTGAAATCCACTATAGAATCGCTAGCCGCTGCCATCGCCAGCCGGTCTGTGCGGGAGTAGCGATGAACCTCAGTCATAGATGGCAAAGCATCGACCGCCGCAACAGTTCCCTGAAAGCCTGGATACAAATCCGATGCGGACTTAAGACAGCACTGGCCCGCCAATATACCGGCCTGTAGCGAAGAAAGACCAGCGCCATAGGGACTGACCACGCCAATCCCGGTCACAACAATGGTTTTCTGCGCGTCAATCATGCGAGTGAACCGGCCAGAAATCGAAGAAATTTACCCACTGATCATAGTAATTCGACAACTGCGCTTCTAGAAATCGCACCGCCTGGCGCAAGCCGGTTCGTTGGTCTTCGTCGCGATTGCCCGAGGAAGCAGGTCGAATGGGTTCGCCCAGCAGGACCTGGTAGCGCAACCAGCCGTGGCGAACGACGAAACCGGGCAGTACCGGCGCGCCCGAGACCTGCGACAACAGAAAAGGCCCCAACGGAAACTCCGCTGGCGCTGCGAAAAACATTGTTTCTGCGCCGTGACGCGGGTTGTAGACGCGATCTCCCTGAATGGCAACAATCTCATTGCGGCGCAGGGCCTGCAATAGCTCGATGGTCGCCCGCGCGCCGCCGCGCAGGTCCACAATCCGGAGCCGCTCGCTGCTCATCCGGTCGCGCAACATCCTCTCCGCGGGCTTATCCTCAACCACGCGCGCCACGTTGACAGGACGGTCGTGCATTTCCAGCAGGCGCGAGGCAAACTCCGGATTGCCCAGATGTGCAGTCCACACAATCAGTCCGTGCCCCTCGGCCAGGCTGCGGTCGATCACCGCAGCGCCACGCTCTCCGTCCACAAGCATGGAGAGCAGTTGCTCATGGCTGGCCTGGGGAACACAAGTGTAGGAAACGATCAGATCGCAAAAGGAATAAAAAACGCGATAGACCTTCCAATGCAGCTCAAGCCCTTGCTTTCCCGTGATCCGTCGCAGATTGTTGGCTACGGCCCGGCGTTCTCGTTGCAACAGCAGATAGAAGATCAGAGCGGTAACGGCCGCGATTGGCGGCTGCGCGAAGCGCGGCAACCAGCGCATGGTAGTAAACACTATGCTCAGTACACTCACATTGTGAAAGCGATGCCGGTACCAACGCTTCAATGGCCACCTGCCTGCAACAGTTCATTAACGTCGCGAATCATTTTGCGCATCAACACCGAGTACATATGGACGATCTCCGTGTCGTCGTATCCGATGGAGCGCAGCGTGCGCACCGCTGCATCGATGGCGGCGGGATTACTCATGCCGAAGCGGCGATGATATTCGATTTGAATCTCATTCATCTCGTGCTTTGACAAGGTGGGCGTGCCCATTGCCATGTCGTTATAAGAGAAGCGGCTGGTCAGCTCCATCCGCTCGGCATCCCAGCCCGCCTCCACGGCCTGACGGTTGATTTCACAACCAGGAAAGAAGCGCAGACAGAAGTGGTAAGGGAGCAGCGATGGCTTGGGCAGTTCTCCAAGCCAGTCCAGAGTGCGCTGTGCCATCTCCCGTGTTTCGGTTGGAAAGCCATACATAGTCGAGATATTTACGGCTACATTCTGTCGCTGCGTGTAGGCAATGATCCGGCGTGTTTTCTCCAGGTTGAGATTCTTGCGCACCAGGCGCTGAATCTCTTCTGTGGCGGACTCAAGCGCATACGTAAACCACACGGCGCCTGCCTCGATGGCGCGATCCACAAACTTTTCATTGGCGATATCGGCGCGTAGACCGTTCACGAAATACATCCGAAGCTTGAAACCTGCAGCCTGGATCATGTCGAATAGAGCCAGCGAGCGCTTCTCATCGACGTTGAAGATATCGTCAACGATGTAGAAATCCCGGATGCCGTGCTGATCGTAAAGCGCGATAATCTCTTGAAAGATATTGGCGGCGCTGCGCAATCGAATACCCTTCCAATGGCTGAAGCAATAGGTGCAACCATAGACGCAGCCACGGCTGGTCAGCAGAACTCCCTGGCGCCGGTGATTGTAGGCATAGCTCAGTTGGCGATGGTATTGGCCGATGTCGATCAGATCGTACGCGGGAAAGGGCAGGCTGTCGATGATAGCGCTTTCGAGCCGCTTGGCATTTTCCACCACCCTGACGCCGTCACGATACAGAACGCCTGCAACCGTGCCGGGAGAGGCTCCGCAAAGCAACTCGACCAGAGCCTGTTCTCCTTCGCCTTGAACGGCAAGTTCTACCTCCGGAGCTTCTTCAAAGAGATGCTGCTTGTAGGCTTTCACAATCGGCCCGCCCACAATCAGCGTAGCGTCGCTATGGGCGCGCACCAGCGCCGCCACGCGCTGCAGTTCCTCGAGAAAAAATGCAATGGAGCGCAGGCCGACAACATCGGGTTGATACTCCCGTAAAATGTGTAGGAATCCTTCGTTGTCTGGGCAGGAGAGCGAGGATTCGACTATGCGTACCTCAACACCGGGTAGCTCCGCGCGTACGCTGGATGCCAGATACATGAGACCGATGGGGGGAACATGCATCTCGTAGGGCATGGTTGTGCCCACCCACTTGTTCATGTTGTTGCATTCGACCAGCAATATTCGGGAGGGTCTCATCCTGTTGCTGGTTGACATGGCCTGAATTGCTCCTGAAAGTTTAGTCCCTTGCCGCGACTTTGGCTTCGACGATTGCAGTTAGAGTAGCGACGCTCTGCCAGGCGCTCTCATCGAACTTGCTATCGACAAGCTTGATTCTAAAGCGCCTCTCAATTTCCAGAATTAGCTGCAAAATATCGATGGAATCGATCTCCAGATCGCCCCCCAGCAATTGCTGATCGTCGCTCAGATCCTCGGGCGTTTTGTCCTTGATCCGCAAACCGGCAATAATAATCTCTTTGAGTTGATGCGAAATATTTTCCATGGCGATTTCTAGTTAAGCATAGCAGGGAAATACGATTCTCTGATACTGGGGTGATAATTCCCTGTTCGGTGCGGCGCTTGAATGAGGTATAAATTGGAAAGAACGCTCCTATATTCAGCACTATAGAGAATTCTTCCTGCGGATTTCTCAAGCCGAATTGTTGAATTTCCCTGTAAATTTCCCTGTTAGCAGGGAATTCGGTCCAGAGAGCAGTTCGCTGGAGACTCCGCTCACCGTCATACAGTCATAACTTATTTATAATAAACGGTTTGACATCCATTATGGCCCACGATTATGGACCCATCTAACCAATAAAATGGCACATAGATAGTCTGCGCACAGGGAAGAATAGCTCCTGCTTGGCTTTCCGGAAACCACATTCAAGTCGCGAATGTTTCGCATCCGCCGCAAGCTGGCACATGGGTTACAATCTTCGCTAAACAAGGCTTTCGGAATATCACCCAAAGGGGAATCCATGATGCCCAATGCAGATGAAATCCCTGGAACGGCTGCTGGCCTGACGGCGCAGGAAGCCGAGGCGCGGTTAGGCCAGTTCGGGCCAAATGAGCCTGCGGCGACTACGCACTACAACCCTATTGCCGATCTAGTGCATATATTCATGAATCCGCTGACGCTGATTCTGCTTATTGCCGCGGGGGCATCGGCTTTTCTGGGCGATACGGTCGATGCGGGCATCATTGGCGCCATTGTTCTGCTGAGCGCGGTGATGGATTTCAGCCAGACCTATCGCTCCCAGAAGGCCGTCGAACGGTTGCACGACCAGGTAGCCCCGACGGCCACCGTCCAGCGCGACGGCGCATGGAAAGAAGTCAGGCGCCGCGATGTTGTCCCCGGAGATCTGGTCCGGCTTTCCGCCGGAGATATGGTTCCCGCGGATGCGCGCCTTCTGGATGCGCGCGATCTCTACGTGCAGCAAGCGGCATTGACGGGCGAGTCGCTTCCCACACCAAAGGCGGCAACATCAGAGCCGGCCTCCACCAAAGCCGATGCGCCTAACATGGTCTTTCTGGGCACATCGGTCGTAAGTGGAACGGCAACCGCTGAGGTCGTCGCGACGGGGCCTAGAACGGCCTTTGGCGACATCGCGGCCCGGCTCGCCGCAAGGCCGGAAGCGACAGCCTTCGATAAGGGCTTGCGGGATTTCAGCCGCCTGCTCGCGGCAACGGTCTTTTTTCTCGTGCTCTTTCTGATTGCCGTCGGAATCATACGCCACCGCGATCCGTTTCAATCACTGCTGTTTGCCGTAGCGCTGGCCGTCGGCCTGACCCCGGAATTCCTGCCCATGATCACCTCGGTGACGCTATCCAAGGGTGCAGTTGCCATGGCGCGCAAGAAGGTCATCGTCAAGCATCTCTCCTCCATTCAGAATCTCGGCAGCCTGGATGTGCTTTGCAGCGATAAGACGGGAACGCTCACTGCGGGGACCATGTCCTTTGATCGTTCTCTCGATGCCTTTGGCAAGCCATCCAGCCGCGCGCTGGAACTGGGGTTTCTCAACAGCAAGTTCGAGACCGGCATTCGCAGTCCACTCGACGATGTCATCGTTCATCAAAGTCCGCAAAACACCGAAGGGTACACCAAATGCGACGAGATTCCCTTCGACTTCGAGCGAAAGCGGCTCTCGATAGTGGTGGAGCGGAACTCCCAGAGGGTTCTCATCACCAAGGGCGCTCCGGAAGGAATCATCGCGCTCCTCTCCGATTACGAGATCGATGGCAAGGTCGAACCCATTGGGGAGGATGCCATCAAACGCATCCGCCAGGCCAGCGATGATCTGAATGGCCAGGGATACCGTTCGCTTGCCGTGGCTTACGTCAATGTCGCCGCGCGCGCTGACTATTCGGTTCAGGACGAGCGCAACCTGATCCTGGCGGGCTTCCTGACCTTCTCCGATCCGCCGTTGCCAGACGCAGCCCAAATCCTGGCTTCGCTCAAACAGGATGGAGTCGAGGTTAAGGTCATCTCCGGCGACAACGACCTTGTCACCGCGCACATTTGCGCGCAGGTCGGACTGGACGCCGGACACATTGTGACGGGCGACGATCTTGTGAATATGACGGACCCTGCGCTGGCTCACGACGCCGAGGAGTCGCACATTTTCGCGCGCATCTCTCCGGCGCAGAAGAACCGGATTCTCATGGCTCTCAAGCACGACGGCCATGCGGTCGGCTTCATGGGCGACGGCATCAACGATGCGCCTTCTCTGCACGCGGCAGATGTTGGCATTTCCGTGTCCAGCGCAGCCGATGTGGCACGCGATGCCGCCGATGTGATTCTCATCGAACCCGGTCTTCGCGTCCTTCATGACGGCATCATCGAGGGGCGCAAAGCCTTCGGCAACGTGATGAAATACCTGCTGATGGGCACAAGCTCGAACTTCGGCAACGTCTTCAGCATGGCTGGGGCTTCGCTCTTCCTGCCCTTCCTGCCCATGCTGCCTACCCAGATTCTGTTGAACAACTTCCTCTACGACCTGGCCCAGATTACGATTCCCACCGACAATGTCGACAACACCTACCTGATCAAGCCTCAGCACTGGGATATTGGCGTGATCCGCAATTTCATGGTGTTCGTCGGGCCTATCAGTTCCATCTTCGACTTTCTGACCTTCTATGTCCTGCTGCATTTCTTCCGTGCAACCGAGGCGCAGTTTCATACCGGCTGGTTTGTCGAGTCGCTGGCCACCCAGACACTGGTCGTCTTCATCATCCGCACATCGATGAATCCACTGCGTAGCCGCCCCAGCATTCCCTTGTTTGCAACATGCATTGGGGTCGTGGCCATCGGAATGTATTTGCCGTTCAGCCCTGTTGCGAGCGTGCTTGGCTTCACTCCGCTGCCGCTCAGCTATTTTGCTTTTGTGGCCGTCGCCACCGCAGCCTATCTCCTGCTGGTAGAAGCCGCCAAGCGGATTCTTCTCCACAGGGCCACCCGCAACAACACACCCCGGGATGCATTAAGGAACTAACTTTCCGCGTAGTGTACACAGCGAGGCAGAGGTGTGAAATGTGTTTGCGAAATGCACGTCGATGTCGAGCAAATCATTCCGGTTCGACAAGAAACTTCGACGCCGCGGCCGGCTCGCTTCAGTGACTGCAGTTACTTCGGACTGTGCTCTGATAAAGAATGATGACACTTGACTTGCATAGTGGTCGGCCCAGGTGTAATCAAGTCTGTGCTTTCAGCTCCGCCACGCGTTTCCGCGTCTGGCTCACGAATGCCTGATCCTCAGGCGCGTCCGACTCAATCGACCCGATGTTGACGTCAACGTTTGCGAGGGCTCCTTCGAGAGCGGCTTTTGCCAGGGCGTTTGCGGTCATCAGATCGGAGCGCATCTTCGGATTCGTGATTGGCTTCAGCCTGGAGGAAGTCTGTATTACCTCGACGGCCCGCTCGGCCACTCCCAGAGGCACACTGGCCGCTTGTTGAAGCGCGTCTGCAATCGCCCGGCCGCCTGCGGAGGTTGCCTTCGCCGACTTGTAAGCCTTCATGACCACGTTGTAAGACTCAGCGTCGGCGTCGATGGCGGACTTCAGTTCATCGCGAAGTTGAGCGAGACGGGCGATGGCTTCGCTAAGCTGGCCTTCGTACTGCTGGTAGGCCTTTTTGCCGCGTGACATGGACGCGACCATTCCGGCAAGGCCAGCTGCCATGGCCCCCGCAGCCGCGGCGGCGCTGCCACCTCCGGGAGTCGCAGTGGGGGCAGCCAGTTGTTCAATGAATGGTTCAACCCCTGCGCGCAGGCTGCCGACGGTTGATTTGCCGCCCATCACCGCTGCGAGGCGGTTTTCAAGGATGAGTGAGGAGTCAAAGTTCTCCACTTGCAGGTACCACTCCGCTGCTTGTTCTAAAGCAAGTTTGGGAATAAGCCCTACAATCTCACTGGAAACCGGCAGGACGCCATAACGCTCCGCTTCCTGCTTCACGAATGCGAAGACGCGATGGATGGGGGTCTGTTCAAAATCGGTCAGGTTCATTGAAACCTGGGCCTTGCCGCGCACCAGGAATCCCGCGCCCTTGACGAAGCGCAGGCCGCCCGAAGAATAGCGCACGGCCTTGGCGATCTTTTTGGCGATCTCCACGTCGGGCGTGTTCAGGAAGATGTTGTAGGCGATCAGCGGCTTGCGCGCGCCCACCACTGTAGCCCCGGCTGTCGGATGCACGCGCAACTCGCCAAAGTCGGGCTTCCGCGCGGGATTGGTGGCAATTTCGTCGCGAATGCCTTCGAACTGGCCGCGGCGAATATTCTCCAGATTCTGCCTTTCCGGCGTAGTCGCGGCTGCCTCGTAAAGATAGACCGGAATCTCAAACCGCTTCCAGATTTCAGCTCCAACGTGCCTGGCCATGGCCACACAGTCTTCCAGGGTGACATTGTCGATGGGGATAAAGGGAATGACGTCGGTCGCACCCATGCGCGGGTGCGCGCCCTGGTGCCGGGTTAGGTCAATCAACTCGGCTGCCTTGCCGGCGCCCCGGATGGCGGCCTCCTGGATAGCTTCCCGCTCTCCGGCCAGCGTAATGACGCACCGGTTGTGATCGGCATCCATTTCCCGGTCAAGCAGATAGACGCCGGGGATCTTCATGGCTTCGACGATGGCATCCACTTTGGCCGCATCGCGGCCTTCAGAGAAATTGGGCACGCATTCAACAAGAGTGTTGGGCACGGAAATAAGGATAAAGAGTGCGGCTCGGTCCGGCAACTGGGCTGTCAGATAGCGCAAGCGCCGCTCGTGCTTCGGTAGTATGCTGTGAATGGCTTTTTAGGGGACTGCGCGCAGGTGCGACAGCAGTTCTTCAAAGGGACAAATCGTATGACGACGACTATAGCTCCGACGGTTCGTGCGCCCCGAGGCAGCCAGTTGCGCTGCAAGGGCTGGCAGCAGGAGGCGGCTTTGCGCTGCCTGATGAACAACCTCGATCCGGAGGTGGCCGAGCGGCCTCAGGACCTGGTGGTCTACGGTGGCATCGGTCGCGCCGCTCGTAACTGGGAGTGTTTTCACGCCATCGTCCGCGAGTTAGAGCGTCTGGGCAACGAGGAGACGCTGCTGGTGCAGTCGGGCAAGCCGGTTGCGGTCTTTCCCACGCACGAGATGGCGCCGCGGGTGATCATCGCCAACTCCAACCTGGTGGGTAAGTGGGCCACGTGGGAGCACTTCAACGAGTTGGACCGCAAAGGCTTGATGATGTACGGGCAGATGACGGCGGGAAGCTGGATCTATATCGGGACGCAGGGAATTTTGCAGGGAACCTTCCAGACCTTTGCGGCGCTCGCCGAGCGGCACTTTGGTGGGTCGCTGAAGAGCAAGCTGGTGGTGACCGGCGGCATGGGCGGCATGGGTGGAGCTCAACCATTGGCCGTAACGCTGAACGGCGGAGTCGTGCTGGTCATCGAAGTGGACCGATGCCGCATCGAGCGCCGCGTGGCCACGCGCTATTGCGACGCGATTGCTGAAGACCTGGATGAAGCGCTGAGGCTGTGCGAGGAGGCGCGTCGCGAGGGACGGGCGTTGTCTGTGGGCCTGGTGGGCAATTGCGGAGACGTGCTGTCCGAAATCGCGCGCCGGGGCGTCTTGGTAGACGCAGTGACCGACCAGACCAGCGCGCACGATCCTCTGAACGGTTATATTCCGCAAGGACTCACACTGGAGGAGGCCGTTGAGCTTCGGCGGCGCGATCCCGGCGAGTACGTGCGGCGCTCGACGGCTACCATGGTTGTCCACGTGAATGCCATGCTCGCTTTGCAGCGCGCTGGTGCAGTGGTTTTCGACTACGGCAACAATATTCGCCGCTTTGCCTTCGATGCCGGCTGCGTGGATGCCTTCCAGATTCCCGGATTTGTGCCGGAGTACATTCGTCCGCTTTTCTGCACGGGGCAGGGACCGTTTCGCTGGGTGGCGCTCTCCGGCGATCCACGAGACATTGCCCGCACCGACGCGCTGGCTCTTGAACTTTTTCCGGAGAACGATATTCTCACCCGCTGGCTGCACCTTGCGCCTGGCCGCTTCACCTTCCAGGGACTGCCGGCGCGCATCTGCTGGCTGGGATACGGCGAGCGAGCGCGCATGGGCGAGGCGATGAACGACCTGGTTCGCAAAGGCGAGATTTCAGCCCCAGTAGCCATAGGTCGCGACCACCTCGACGCCGGCTCAGTCGCAAGCCCCTATCGCGAGACGGAGAAGATGCTAGACGGTTCCGATGCCGTTGCCGACTGGCCCGTTCTGAATGCCCTTCTCAACACCGCCTCGGGTGCAACCTGGGTCAGCTTCCACCATGGCGGCGGCGTGGGAATTGGTTACTCGCTCCATGCCGGTCAGGTAACCGTAGCCGACGGCACTCCTATGGCAGCACGCAAAATTGAGCGTGTGCTCAACAACGATCCCGGCCTTGGTGTGGTTCGCCACGCGGATGCGGGATACGAGCTGGCGCGAAAGACTGCGCGCGAGCGCGGCATTCACATGCCCATGGCGGAGAAGTGAACGTGGCCGGAATGCTCGCCATCGTCAATATCGGCCAACTGGTCACTCTCACCGGACCCGCGCGTCCGCGTGTCGGTAAGGAACTACATGAACTGGGCCTCGTTGAAAACGCCGCTTTGCTCGTTGAAGACGGCCGCATTATTTCAGCCGCACCTTACTCGCAACTTCGTTCGCATATTCCCGCAGGAGCCACGATCATTGATGCGGAGGGTTGCTGCGTGACGCCAGGCTTCGTCGATGCGCACACGCATTTGGTCTTTGCGGGCAATCGCACCGCGGAGTTCGAGCAGCGCATTGCCGGAGCCACCTATCAGGAAATTGCCGCGTCCGGCGGAGGCATTCTGCGCACCGTGAGGTTGACCCGCGCGGCTAGCGAAGAGGAACTGCTCAAAGTGGCGCGACGGCGCCGGAACTGGATGCTTCGCTCCGGCACGACTACCATCGAGGCCAAATCAGGATACGGACTGGAGCGTGAAACTGAGTTGCGCGTGCTGCGCGTGCTCGCGCGACTTAATACCGAGGGTCCGGCACGCATAGTTTCTACTCTGCTTGCCGCACACATGGTTCCCCCGGAGTTCGCCAGCCGCCGCGATGAATATGTTCGTTGGATTGTTGAGGAGTTGATTCCCGAGGTTGCGGTTGCAAAACTGGCCACTTATTGTGATGTCTTCTGCGACGATCACGCCTTTACGGTCGATGAGGCGCGCCGTGTGCTCACTGCGGCGCGTTGCCACGGCCTGCAATTGCGTGTTCACGCCGAGCAGTTTCGGCCTGGAACGGGAGCCTCGCTTGCCGCGGAACTGGGCGCGGCAACCGTCGATCATCTGGAGGCCGTGACTGACGAAATGCTTGACCTGCTGCGCAAAGCTTCTGTGCAGCCAGTGCTTTTGCCGGGCTCAGTATTCGCGTTAGGGCGCGAGCAGTATCCGCCCGCGCGAAAGATGATCGAGCTGGGTCTTGGGATTGTCCTGGCTACCGACTTTAACCCGGGGTCCTCGCCGATAGCGTCTATGCCGTTTATTCTGTCGCTGGCCTGCCTGCAGATGCGCCTCAGCCCTGCCGAAGCGCTGACCGCTGCAACTTTGAATGCGGCGTGCAGCCTTGGTTTAGGCGATCGTGTGGGGTCATTGGAAGCTGGCAAGGATGCCGATTTTCTTATCCATGAATTTGGCGATTACCGCGAACTCGCGTACTTTATCGCCACGCCTTTTAGGCCGCGCGTCTTTGTCGCAGGCAAGGAAGTAAAGTCGTAACGACACATTGTTCACCCCCAAAACCCCCTTGCTTCACCCCATCAGCGCACGGCGCACAGGTACAATTTCAGCAAGCACGCTCAAGTTTAGGCGCGATGATGTTGAGCGACGGGTTCAGGGATGGTGGCTAGGTAGCGATCTACAGACGCAGCGGCCTTGCGGCCTTCGCTGATTGCCCAGACCACCAGCGATTGGCCTCGGCGCATGTCCCCGGCAGAAAAGATGTTCTCGATTGAGGTCCTGTAGTCAGCGTCGGTGGCTACGTTACCGCGGCTGTCCAGAGCCACGCCGAGTTGCCCAATCATGCCCGAGCGCACAGGACCAAGAAAGCCCATCGCCAGCAGCACCAGGTCGACGTCGAGGGTGAACTCGGTGCCTGCTTTAGCTTCGAACTTCGGCGGAGGGCCGACGCGCACCGCGTGCAGTTGCTTGACGCAGCCGTTTTTATCGCCGGTGAATTTTACGCTGTTGATGCTCCAGTCGCGGATGCCGCCCTCTTCGTGCGAAGTTTCCGAGCGCAATTGTAAGGGCCACATTGGCCATGGGGTTGAGGCAGCGCGCTGCTCCGGCGGCTTGGGCATTATCTCAAACTGGTGAATGCTCAAGGGGTGCTGGCGAAGGCTGGTACCCAGGCAATCTGCTCCTGTGTCGCCGCCGCCGATGATGACCACGCGTTTGCCCTCGGCGCTGATGGCGATAGCGGGATCGATGATGTCGCCCTCGCAGCGACGATTTTGCTGCGGTAAAAACTCCATGGCAAAGTGAATGCCCTTCAGTTCACGCCCGGGAATATATAAATCGCGTGGCTTTTCGGCGCCGCCGCAGAGCAAAATCGCGTCATAGTGGCCGGTGAGCTCTTCGACTGGCACGTTGCCGCCTATATGGGCATTGGTGATAAAGGTAACACCCTCGGCGCGCATCTGCTGGATGCGTCGGGCGATGACGTGTTTTTCCAGCTTGAAGTTGGGAATGCCGTAACGAAGCAGGCCGCCGATGCGGTCGTTCTTTTCATAGACAGTAACTGAGTGGCCGGCGCGGCGCAGTTGCTGTGCCGCGGCCAGACCGGCAGGTCCGCTGCCCACCACGGCTACGCGCTTGCCGGTGTTCTGCTCGGGCGGTTCAGGGTGAATCCAACCCTCATCCCAGGCGCGCTCCACCACGCTGCGCTCAATGAGCTTGATGGAGACAGCCGGCTCGCTGATGGCGAGCACGCAGGCGGCCTCACAGGGCGCGGGGCAGATGCGCCCGGTAAACTCGGGAAAATTGTTGGTGGCGTGGAGGCTGCGGATGGCGGCTTCCCAGCGGCCGTTGTAAACTAGGTCGTTCCAGTCGGGGATCAGGTTGTTGACCGGGCAACCGGTATGGCAGAAGGGAACGCCGCAATCCATGCAGCGGGCGCCCTGCTTGCGTTGCTTCTCCTCGGGAAACGGCTCGTAGATTTCGAACCAATCCTGGAGTCGCTCCTCAACTTTGCGGCGGACGGGTTGTTCGCGCTCGATCTCCAGAAATCCTGTCACCTTACCCATGGTGCACCTCGACTACCTCCGCCAGAGACGGCGAAGTTGTGGATAAAGAATAAGCCACATCTGCGCGCTGAATGCCGAGCACTCGTTTGTACTCGTGAGGAAAGACCTTGATAAAGCGCTTCTGTGCCTTGGCCCAGTGCTTCAGGATCCATGCGGCTCGCGGGCTCCCGGTCAGGTCGCGGTGGCGTTTGAGCAGTTCTTGCACCTCTTCAATTTCCTCATCGGAACTGAGCGGCTCAAGATCGACGCTGGATGTGTTGCAGCGGCGCGTGGTGAAGTCCCCCTGCTCGTCGTAGACAAAGGCGCGCCCGCCGCTCATGCCGGCTGCAAAATTCCTGCCTGTGAGTCCGAGCACGATGACCGTTCCGTTGGTCATGTACTCGCAGCCGTGGTCGCCCACGCCCTCGACAACCGCAGTCACGCCGGAGTTGCGCACGGCAAAGCGCTCGCCGGCAATTCCGTTCATAAAGACTTCGCCGCTGGTTGCGCCGTAGAGCACCACGTTGCCCACCAGGATGCTCTCTTCGGGCAAGAAGCTGGAGTCCCTGGGCGGATAGACGATGATGCGCCCGCCAGAGAGGCCCTTGCCTAAATAATCATTCGACTCGCCTTCAAGTTCGAGCGTGACGCCGCTGGGAAGGAATGCGCCAAAGCTCTGGCCCGCCGAGCCGTTGAACTTGAAGTGAATCGTCTCGTCCGGCAATCCGGCCGATCCATAGCGGCGGGCGATTTCGCCGCCCAGCATTGCGCCCACGGTGCGATGAACGTTGCGAATGTCGAAGCTCGCCGTCACCGGTGTTTTTGATTCCAGAGCCGGCGCGGCCTTCTCAATGAGGACGTGATCGAGCGCCTTGTCCAGCCCGTGATCCTGTGCCTGAACCTTATGGCGTGCCACGCGCGAGGGCACCGTGGGCGTGTAGAGAATCGATGAAAGGTCGATGCCCTTGGCCTTCCAGTGATCGCTGGCGATGGTGGCGTCGATTCTTTCCACGCGGCCCACCATCTCGTCGAAGGTGCGATAGCCGAGCTTTGCCATGTATTGGCGCACCTGCTCGGCGAGAAAGAAGAAGAAGTTGATCACGTGCTCGGGCTGGCCCTTGAAGCGCGCGCGCAGCACCGGGTCCTGGGTGGCGATGCCTACCGAACATGTGTTCAAGTGACATTTGCGCATCATGATGCAGCCCATGCTGACCAGCGGCATGGTCGAGAAGCCGAACTCTTCGGCGCCCAGCAGCGCTGCAATCACCACGTCGCGGCCGGTTTGCAGCTTGCCGTCGGTTTGCACCTTGATGCGGCTGCGCAAATCGTTTAGCAGCAACACCTGCTGGGTTTCAGCCAGGCCCAGTTCCCACGGCAATCCTGCGTGCTTGATGGAGCTGAGTGGCGATGCGCCGGTGCCGCCGCTGTCGCCGGAGATGAGCACCACATCGGCGTGCGCTTTGCTGACGCCCGCGGCTACCGTACCCACGCCTACTTCGGAGACCAGTTTTACGGCAATACGCGCCCGGGGATTGACATTCTTCAAGTCGTAAATCAGTTGCGCCAGATCTTCGATGGAATAAATATCATGATGCGGCGGCGGCGATATCAGGCCAACGCCGGGAATGGAGTGGCGAACCTTGGCTATGATCGCATCCACCTTGTGGCCGGGCAGTTGTCCGCCTTCGCCGGGCTTTGCGCCCTGCGCCATCTTGATCTGCAACTCGTCGGCGTTAACCAAATAATTAGTCGTCACGCCGAAGCGGCCCGAGGCTACCTGTTTGACGGCCGAGCGCCGCGAGTCGCCGTTCGAGTCCGGCTTGAAGCGTTCTTCGTCCTCGCCGCCTTCGCCTGTGTTCGACATTCCGCCCATGCGGTTCATGGCGATGGCCAGTGTCTCGTGCGCTTCCTTGCTGATGGACCCAAAGCTCATGGCGCCGGTCGTGAAGCGCTTCACGATCTCTTTGGCCGGCTCAATTTCCTCCAGCGGCAGAGGATGATCCGCGTATTTGAGCTGAAACAGTCCGCGCAGCGTGCACAAGTGGCGATTATGATCGTCCAGCAAATCCGTGTATTCCTGGAAGGTGGCCGGATTGTTCTGGCGCACGGCATGTTGCAGCTTGCTGATGGTTTCTGGATTCAGCAGGTGATACTCGCCGTCCACGCGGAACTGATATTGGCCGCCGACAACCAGCTCGGTTTCAGACTCAGTCAACGGCTGGAAGGCGAATGCGTGCTTGAGCAGCGCCTCGCGCGCCAGAACGTCCAGCCCCACGCCTTCAATGCGCGATGCGGTTCCTGGGAAGTACGTCTCCACCAGCGATTGATTGAGCCCAACCGCCTCGAAGACCTGGGCGCCGCGATAGCTCTGCAGGGTGCTGATGCCCATCTTTGAGAAGGTCTTCAACAATCCCTTGTTGATGGCCTTGATGTAGTTCTTTTCCGCATGGTTGCCGGTTACGTTGTGAGGCAGGAGGCCAAGCCGCTTCAGGTCGTGCAGCGTTTCGATAGCCAGGTAGGGATTGATGGCGCTGGCCCCATACCCAATCAATAGAGCAAAGTGCATCACTTCTCTCGGTTCGCCGCTCTCGATAATCAGCGCCACCAGGGTGCGGGTCTTCTCCTGCACCAGGCGATTATGAACTGCAGCCATGGCCAGCAGGCTCGGAATCGCCGCATAGGTGGGATCGACGCCGCGGTCCGAAAGAATCAGCAGCGTGTAGCCGGATTCCACGGCGTGCGAAGCGCGGGCGCTCAGCTCTTCAAGTGCGCGCTTCAGGCCCTGTTCTCCATCCGCGGCGCGAAACAGCGCGGGAATTGTGGTGGCCAGCAGATCGCCCGTGGAGACGCGGCGCAGTTTTTCCAGATCGCGATTAGAAAGAATGGGATGCGGCAGCTTGAGCGTGTGGCAGTTCTCAGGATCCTCGGCTAATATATTGCGCTCCGTGCCGATGTAGCTGATCAGCGACATCACCATCTCTTCGCGAATGGGATCGATGGGCGGATTGGTGACCTGCGCGAAAAGCTGCTTGAAGTAATTGAACAGCGACTGCGGACGGTCGGAGAGGCAGGCCAGCGGCACATCGTTGCCCATGGAGCCGACCGGCTCTTCTCCCTTCGCTGCCATCGGCGCCAATAAAATTCTCAAATCCTCTTCGCTGTAGCCGTATGCCCTCTGGCGGCGCAACAAGGTCTCGGGATTGGAGGCGATCATCCGCGAAGGCTCCGGCAACTGCTCCAGCATGACCTGCTGTTCCTTGATCCAGATTGCATAAGGTTGCCGGCTGGCCAGTTGCTTCTTGATCTCAGCGTCGGAGACGATGCGCTTCTCAACCGTATCGACCAGGAACATGCGGCCGGGCTGCAGACTGCCCTTCCTGCGAATATCCCGGGCCGGCACCTCGAGCACGCCGGCTTCTGAGGCCAGCACCACCAGATCGTCCTTGGTGACAATGTAGCGGCCGGGTCGCAACCCATTCCTGTCGAGAGTCGCGCCAACTACGTGGCCGTCAGAGAAGGCGATGGCCGCCGGGCCGTCCCACGGCTCCATCAGCGAGGCGTGGTACTCGTAGAAGGCTCGCTTGTCCTCGTCCATGTCGGGATTGCCCGCCCATGCCTCGGGAATCAGCATGGCCATCACGTGGGGAAGCGACCGTCCGGACTGATAGAGGAACTCCACCGCGTTGTCCAGCGAAGCCGAATCGCTGCCGCCGGGCATGATAACCGGGTACAGCTTGTTGATCTGGCCGCCGTAAAGCGGGCTCGCCAGCACCGACTGTCGTGCATTCATCCAGCTGATGTTGCCGCGAATGGTGTTGATTTCGCCGTTGTGTGCCACATAGCGGTAAGGGTGCGCCAACTTCCAACTGGGGAAGGTGTTGGTGGAAAAGCGCTGATGCACCACGCAGAGCGCGCTCGTGACCAGCGGATTGGCCAGCTCGAAGTAGAACTTCTCGATCTGTGGCGCCAGCATCAGACCCTTGTAGACAATCGTGCGGCAGGATAGCGAAGGAACATAGAAAAACTCCTTGCCCTCGATCTCCGAGGCCTCGATTTCATTTTCTGTCCGGCGGCGAACCAGGTAGAGCAGGCGCTCGAAGGCCTCTTCATCCATGCCCGCGGGACGGCCCAGAAATAATTGCTCGATGTAGGGCTGGGAGGCGCGCGCCTCGCGGCCGACAGCCATGCCGTTCACCGGCGTATCGCGCCAGCCGAGTACCTTCAGTCCCTCTTCCTGCGCAATGCGCTCCAGGACGCCCTCGGCCTGCAGGCGGCTGTGCTTCTCAACCGGCAGAAAACACATGGCCACGCCATAGGCGCCCGGCTCCGGCAACTGCATCCCCAGCTCGCCGCATTCGCGCGCAAAAAACGTGTGCGGTATCTGTATCAGAATGCCCGCGCCGTCGCCCGTCTCCGGATCGCAGCCCGCCGCGCCGCGATGAGTGAGGTTAATGAGCACTTCGAGGCCCTTGCGGATGATGGCGTGGCTTTTTTCTCCGCGAATGTTGGCGACCAGTCCCATTCCGCAGGCATCGTGCTCGTTCCGCGGATGGTAGAGCCCTTGCGGATGTGGGATATGGAGACGAGTTTTCGAAGTATGCATGGCAACCTTCTCGATGAAAAATTCCCGTGCAGAATGCAACTTTCTTGTCCAAAGTACACAAACGCCACGCGATTCCATTCAAGGAAATCGCCCCGTCCTTCATGAAAAGGCCGATTAAAGCAGGCCTGAGCGCGTCTGGGATAGTGCCGGAGTCTTTAATATATCGTAAATTTTGCTTTCTGGCGAACCTTTCTTGCGCATTGTGGCCAACCGGGTCTAGCGCACTGAGCCGTTATTGGATCACACGACCCCGGCCTGCATCCCTGGACCGATTCGCATTGCTCTGCCCGCGGCATCACATTTGGACAGTTGAATTTGGTTCTCCCGGCTCTACGTTTCTCAGTGTTTACTGCTCAGAATAACGCAAAACTTACTATTGCACAGAAATGGACAGGCTTTTGAGCGGAGTGGATGTTTGGCTCAGGTCGTCCGTTCCCTGAAGCGGAGCGGTCTTGGTCAGGCGGGGTCCGAGAGATTTCACGAGATCGGGAATATCGTAGCGCAGAAGAACTCTGGGCACAACGTCTTCCGGCGCGCCAATCGGCATTGGTGCATTGAGCAGGCTGCGATAGCTCGTGAGCACATGGTCAACGGTAATGTGTTTCAAGCGGGAATCGAGCACGGCGGCATGAAGAAGAACCAGGCCCATGTGGCCGCTGGCGACTGCGGTGATGCTCTTTGGGTCTACATCGGCTCGGAGTGCCAGATAATCTGTCGCGCGAATCACATCGTCCGTGCGCATGCCGACGAGTGAGCGGCTAACCAGTTCTGCGCGCAGGCTGAGCAGGTAAAAAGGCCCGAGAATCGGAGACTTCATGTCGTCTGTTCCCGGGGGAGACGGGCGCGGAGTGATCGCCAGAACAACGTTGCCTGCCGCGGCGAACGAGCTGAACTGCTCCAGATTGGCGCGCGCGATGGGATTGTCTCCACGTATCGAGTCGGGCACGAGCAGCAGCACAGCTGGGTGGCGGCCTTCGCCGGGCGGAACGCTCAGTTCTCCATGCAGCTCAATTCCTGCGCCAGATTTAAGTACAAGCGTTCCGGTCTTTGCGGCCAGTAACTCTGCGCTGGGTTTGGACATGCGGGGTACTGCCTCTGCCCCTGTGACCTTGCGAATGGATTCGACAAGATTTCCTGCGGTTGGAACGGAACGGCTGGTGGGAACGAACCTGGCCGCACGCTTCTTATTGAGAGTGAAAACCGTCTCGGAGTTGGGATAACTGGTAAGCACCTGGCCCGTGGGAGTGACCTGGAGGGCATCCTTGGGAAGGCCTGTAGTTACGCTGTCCGGGACACGCCCCCCGCCGTTGGAGGACAACGAGAGGATAGAGTGGGTGGCGTTCACGCCGGGTTCAAGGTTGCGAATGAAGAAGTTGAGAATGTCGCCCATGATGGGAGTCAGCGCGCCATGGCCGCCGGGTCCCGTGATGAATTGCAGAGCAGCCGTGATAGGAACGTTAATTGTGGTGTCGGCATTGAGCGCACGGTCAGCAGGTGTTGGCGGCACGTAAGGCCTGGCGCGGCCAGATCGCGTTCCCGCGCTGGCGGGATCAAAGAAAGCGTAGAAGCGGCGGGCCTCAATGACGCTCGCGCGCGCGCCTGCAAAGGGAAACATATCCGAATAGGTAGCGATAACCGCGTATGGACGTGGCGCCGCCAGCTCTATCCAGTCGGGAAAATCGAGGCCGAAGGAGATAAAGCGCGGGGTCGACTGCTCGGCGTCCTGTGGTCCAATCGCAGGCAGCATCGTATCGAACGATGTGATATAGCAGGCCACGCCGATGGCTTCGACTCGAATGTCGAGCGCGCCTACCATCGCGGTAATGGCGCCTCCGCCGGAGCAGCCGAAGGCGCCGATGTGTTCCGTATCGACATCGGGACGCTGGGTAAGGTAGTCAATGCCGCGCATGGCATCCCAAAGTTCGTAGCGGGCAAAGGTATCGCCGATGAGCAGCGGTTGCAGGCTGGCTTCGCCGTGTTCGCCGGTAGCGCCGGATGCGAGGGAGGCGCCGGGCTTGGCCGGATCGGGATACTGAAGGCGCTCGCCCTGCCCGATGGGATCGTAAGAAAGCACGATAAAACCATTGCGGGCAAAGAGGGCGGCAGTGATGGAGTCGCTGGCCTTCCCGGCAGCACTATGGCCGGGACTCATGAGAACCGCCGGACGCTTGCCGCTCGCGGGCTGTCCATCGGGAATATAAAGCAGTGCGGTCACGGGAAAATTGGGCTGGCTGTCGAAGAGAACTTTCTCGACGTGAAAGCCGTCAGCCTGTGTGGTACCAAGAACTCTGGCGTTGAGCGGAGTGCGTACGGGAAGGCTGCCAATCAGCGACAGTACCTGTTTGCGGACCATGATTTGGCGTTCTTCGGCCTCGCTGCGGCTTCGGATCGAGGCAACGCTGGCGGCGCGAGAAGCGGTAAACCCGGCTGCGATGCTGTCCAGAGAATGGGCGACCTGTGTGCGTCCAATCTGCGCGGGGCTATTCGGGTCGGGCCGGGCATGGAGTGCGGGAATCGGGCGCGCAGGCGGCGCAGGACTCTGAGCCGCGGCGAAGCTGGCGAGCAGCACTGTGGCGTAGATCACGCGAAGAATGGATAAGATTGTCCTGTTCATCACTCTGCATTGATACTCCTTGATGCAGTGTTGGTCAACAGTTTCCGGAGCTTTCAATGGCAGGCCGTGCGCCTCGCATCTGCTAAAGTTAGGTAGAGTCCCTTGGCGCAAAACCCTCGCCGTAAGAGGGTTTTACGCAGTCCATCGGGGACTCGCCCACGAACCAGATGCCCCACGACCTGCCCAAAGCCTACGACCCCGCCGCCATTGAAGATCACTGGGCCGAATACTGGGTGCGCGAGAAGCTCTTCGCCCAGCCCACGCCCTCCGCCGACGCCGCCGGAAAAGGTGAGCCCTTCACCATCCTGCTGCCGCCCCCCAACGTCACCGGCCGTCTGCACATGGGACACATGCTCAACCAGACGGAGATGGACATCCTCATCCGCTGGCGGCGCATGAGCGGTCGCCGAGCCCTGTGGTTGCCCGGCACCGACCACGCCGGCATCGCCACGCAGATGATGGTCGAGCGGCAGTTGATATCCGAAGGCACCAGCCGCCAGAAGCTCGGCCGCGAAGCCTTTGTCGAGCGCGTGTGGGAGTGGAAGCGCCACTACGGCGGCGCCATCCTCGACCAGATGAAGCGGCTGGGCGCCTCCGTCGATTGGCAGCGCGAATACTTCACCATGGACGAGAAGTTGTCGGTCGCGGTGCGCGAGGCCTTCGTCCGCCTGCATGAGCAAAATCTAATCTATCGTGGCGCTTACATCGTGAACTGGTGCCCGCGCTGTCAAACCGCCATCAGCGACCTGGAAGTCTTCCACATGGAACAATCTGGCCACTTGTGGGAGATTCGCTACCCGGTTCTTGGCAAAGACGGTAAGGATTCCGGCAAGTTTTTGTCGGTGGCCACCACCCGCCCCGAGACCATGCTTGGCGACGTAGCCGTGGCCATCCACCCCGAAGACGAGCATTATCAGCACTTGCACGGCAAGAAGCTGCGCCTGCCTCTGATGAACCGCGAGATTCCCATCATCCTCGACTCCTGGGTCAGCCGCGACTTCGGCACCGGCGCGGTCAAAGTCACTCCGGCTCACGACCCCAACGATTTCGCTCTCGCCGAGCGGCACAGCCTTCCCTCCATCAACATCATGGACGATACCGGCCACATCAACACCGAAGGCGGCGTATACGCTGGCCTCGACCGCTACGTGGCGCGCAAGAGAGTGGTCGCGGACCTTGAGGCGCAGGGACTCCTCGCCGGTATCAAGGATCACGTCAACAACATCGGCCACTGCGACCGCTGCAAGACAGTCGTTGAGCCGCGCCTCTCCACGCAATGGTTCATCAAGATTCAGCCGCTGGCCGACAAAGCCAAAGCCGCCGTCCGCGAGAAGCACATCCGCTTCACGCCGGAGATGTACGAGAAAACCTACTTCGAGTGGATGGAGAACATTCACGACTGGTGCATCTCGCGCCAGCTTTGGTGGGGTCATCGCATCCCCGCATGGCACTGCGCCGAGTGCCGCAAGATTACCGTCGCCCGCGTCGACCCAACCGCCTGCGCCCACTGCGGCTCAAAGAAGATTACCCAGGAGACCGACGTTCTCGATACCTGGTTCTCGTCGGGCCTTCTGCCGGTCTCCGTCTTCGGCTGGCCCAACATCACGCCCGAAACGCGCGCTGACTTCGATGCCTTTTATCCCACCAGTCTTCTGGTCACCGGCTTCGACATTCTCTTCTTCTGGGTTGCGCGCATGATCATGTTCGGCTGCTGGTTTGCCGAAGATGTTCCCCACGCCGACGGCTCCAAACGCACGCTCGCGGATTCCGTTCCCTTCCGAGAGGTCTACATCCACGCCCTGGTACTCGACGCCAACCGCGAAAAGATGTCAAAGGTCAAGGGCAACGTCCTCGACCCCATCGAGATCGTCAAAACTTATGGAACTGACGCGGTGCGTTTCACGCTGGCTTCGATGGCCTCGCCCGGTACCGACATCGCCTTCAACATCGCCCGCACCGAAGGCTATCGCGCCTTCGCCAACAAAATCTGGAACGCCGCCCGCTTCCTCTTCATGAACGTCGACCGTGCCGCGGAGATCGGCATTGTTGTTGATCCCGCAACACTGGGGAAAATGCCGGAAGCCGAGCAGGCTGCGCCGCTCGAAGCTCGCTGGATCGTCGCCGAGTTGCACGCGACCGCGGCAAAGGTCAATCAGTCGTTGGAAAACTATCGCTACGACGACGCAGCCAACACCATCTACCAGTTCTTCTGGGGCAGTTTCTGCGATTGGTATCTGGAGATCGTCAAGCTGCGACTAGACTTCTCGGAGACAGCAGACAAGACACAAACCAAAGCCGCGCTTACCACGCTGCTTCAAGTCTTCGAAGCTTCGTTGCGACTGCTCTCGCCTTTTATGCCCTTCATCACCGAAGAAATCTGGCACGCCGTCTACGACGGCAAGCCTCCGGCGAAGTCGATTGCACTGACGAGTTATCCGAAGGGCCGCTACACTTGGGACGCAAAGACGATAAGCGCACAAATTGCCTACGATCGTAGTGCCTTTGAAATTGTCTTTGAAATGACGGTTCTTCAATCAGTTATATCTGCTTTCCGTGCATTGCGAAAAGATAGTGGAGTGCCCGAGAAGGAATTCGTCACGGGGCAGTTTCATTCCGAGCCTATGCACGGAAATTACGCCTTTGGTGTAGTAACTCATCATGGAGATATTTTTCGCCAGCTTGCCAAAGTTAAGGTTGTGAGGTTGGAGCCGTTAACGTACGGGAAGACTCGCTCCGAGGCAAACTTCGATATCGCAATCGACTATGATGCCCAGATCGACGTGGACGCAGAGCGCGAGCGTTTGACAAAGGACATCGCCAAGTATGAGAAAGGTCTAATCTCCGCTGGGCGACAGTTAAGCAACGAGGGGTTTTTAGCTAAGGCTCCGGTAAACGTAGTTGAAGGATTAAAGAAGCAGGAAGCGGAGACGCGGCTGCTGCTCGAAAAGGCGCAAGCCGCACTCGACGCGCTGCCAAAGGAAGGATGACAGATCGAGATCGGCGGTCCCTGACCCCTGATCCCTGACCCCTAACGTATGGACTGGAAGAACAGCCACATCGACGCATTGTTGGAGCAGGCCTTGATCGAAGACAAGGCGGCCGGCGACACCACCACCAACCTCACCATCGACCCCGGTCTGCGCGCCACCGGCTCCATCATCGCGCGCCAGGAGATGGTGGTTTGCGGGCTGGGCGCGGTGCCACAGTTTCTGGAAATCTTTGCCCGGCTCGACAAGCGTGCCCCGGCTCAGACCCGCTTCGAGGTGGTCAGCCATCCGGAGATCTTCGATGGCGTGCGCGTTCATGAGGACCAGGTGCTGGCTGTGATTCGCCACAACGCCCGCGCGCTGCTGAGTTGCGAGCGCGTGATTCTGAATCTGATGCAACACCTGAGCGGCATTGCCACGCAGACGCGGATATTCGTCGATGCAATCCGCGGAACACAAGCGCACGTGCTCGACACGCGTAAGACGGTGCCGGGTTTGCGTGCTCTCGATAAGTATGCCGTGCTGTGCGGCGGGGGAACCAACCACCGGCTCGATCTGGCCAGCGGAATCCTCATCAAGAACAACCACATCGCGCTGGGCGGAGGACTGCCCGCGGTGCTGACCCGCGTCCTGGAAAAGCGAAAGAAGGGCCAGCGCGTGCAGGTGGAGGTGCGCAGCGCGCAGGAGCTCGATGAAGCTCTCCAACATGGGGCGGAGGCCATCTTGCTGGACAACATGACGCCCAAAGAGGTGAAGCGCGCGGTGGAGCGCATCCGGCGCGCAGCCGTGGAGCAGACAAGAAGCGCGCAGGAGATGCGCTGGATTCCCACCGAGGCATCGGGCGGCATTAATCTCGACAATATTCGCGCCTACGCCGAGACCGGCGTGGACTTTATCAGCGTGGGCGCGCTGACGCACTCCGCCAAGGCCGCCGACATCTCCATGCGCATCCACGCGGAGACAGAGTAGTCGTGTGCAGAACCTCGCCCGACGTGCGCGGAACCACGCTCGACCCATATGACTTGGCCGGGCTGGAGGCATTGCTCGCCGGAACCGTCTTTGCAGGCAAACTGCATTTCTCTCCGGTTACTGATTCCACAAATTCTGACGCATTGGCTGCCGCACGCAACGGAGCGCCAAATGGTTCGGTTTACATTGCCGATGAGCAGCGTGTCGGACGCGGACGTGGCGATCATGCATGGGACTCGGTGGCTGGCGATGGACTTTATGCCAGCGTGCTCTTGCGTTCTCCGTTTCCCGCCGCTCGCCTGCCGCTGCTCCCACTAGCCGCCGGACTGGCTGCCGCCGAGGCCATTCGTTCTGTCTCCGGCCTCTCGGTCGATCTGCGCTGGCCGAACGATTTGCTCATCGGCCCTCGCAAAGTTGGCGGTATCCTGGTGGAGTCAAAGATTTCCGGCGGCTCGGCTGAGTTTGCCGTGGCTGGCATCGGCATCAACGTTCACCAGCGCGCCTTTTCTCCGGATTTGGCCGCTATAGCTACCTCGCTCAGCCTGGAAACGGATTGCAGAGTTTCACGTCAGGATTTGCTCATCTCCCTGCTAAAATCGCTGGAGTGTGAGACGCTTCTGCTGGCCGATCCGGAGGCGAAGGTTACCATTCCCGCGCGGGTCGAACAGGCTTCCACCTGGATTCGCGGGCGATGCGTTGAGGTGCACGGTCCGCAGGCCTGCACCGGCATGACGGCCGGACTGGACGAATATGGATTTCTGCTGGTGCGCACGGATGCGGGAGTTGTTACGGTGCAGACCGGCGGCATTCGCGCCGCAAGATAGGCTGAGAAAACTATGTTGCTAGCCATCGATGTCGGCAATACGAATACAGTTCTGGGGCTTTACAAGCTCGAAGGAGAACCGGGCTCCCCGGCGACGGGTCCTGGTCGCAGGGGTGACAAGAAGCCGGAGTTGGTCGCGCACTGGCGCGTAACCACGCACCGTTCCCAGACCGCCGATGAGTACGGCGTGTTTTTCGTCAACCTCTTTGAAATGAAAGGTTTGGCGCCAAGCCAGGTCTCGCACATTATCATCTCCTCGGTGGTGCCGCCGGTGGAGAGTACGCTGCGGAAGGTTTGCGAAGCCTACTTCCACACCAAGCCGCTCTTTGTTGAGCCTGGCATCAAGACCGGGATGCCGGTGCTGCAAGATAACCCCGCGGATCTGGGCGCGGACCGGCTGGTAAACTCCGTTGCCGCCTTCGAGCGCTACGGCGGCCCCTGCATCGTGGTGGACTTTGGTACGGCGACCACCTTCGATGTGATCTCTGCCAAGGGCGAGTACCTGGGCGGGGCCATTGCGCCCGGATTGGGCCTGAGCGCCGACGCGCTCTTCTCGCACGCGGCGCGATTGAGCCGAGTCGACATCAAACGCCCCCCCAAGGTCATCGGCACCAACACCGTCACCCACCTGCAAAGCGGGCTTTATTTCGGCTACATCGGCCTGGTAGACGGTATTCTGGAGCGCATTGTGGCCGAGTTGGGAGCGAAGCCGCGTGTCATCGCCACCGGCGGTCTGGCACGGCAGATCGCCGAGGATTCGCGCTTCATCACCGAAATCGACGATATGCTCACTCTCGACGGCCTGCTGATCCTCTTCGAGCGCAACCGCCCCGCCAAGACGCGCTGAGGCGCATTTTTGAGCAGTAATTGGACCATCATATGAAATGACTATGCGAATTGGTTCAGGTCAAACGCTTATCACATTAATAGTTGCTGGATACCTATTACTGGTCAGCAATGCTGGGAATATACTTGCACAATCCGAAAAGGCCGTCAGAAAAGCAGGTATTGTTAGTATTTCGGCTTTGTCCATTGCGACTGTTCAGATTGAAGTTCGCGCCGCAGACAAAGAACTTGTAATTCCTTATTGTAAGAAGGCTGGTACAGAGGAGAACCTCCTCTATTGCAATCAGGGTTTAGAACACAACATCGAACATTTTGATGGAAAAAAGTGGATTAGGATAATGCCTGGATACCCCGGAGAGGTTTTCGGCGTGAACATAGATGCATGGAAGCCAGCAATCATTCCGCCCGGTGGAAGCACCACTTTCGAATACAGGTTTAACCCGGACTTCTTTCACCTTCGCAAGGGCGAGAAACTAAGGCTAATTATCTATGCATGGGAAAGCCCGGAATCTTTGGCAAATAACGAAAAACCCACCAGCAAATTTGTTAGTCCAATTTTTGTTTGTCCATGAAGTCATTAGGAAGGTCGCAAAACCAGCCGTGCTGAACTACTTCAACTACTTCACCGAGATCGAAGAGCGCTTTCAGCAGCGGCGCGGATCGCTGCTGTTGCTCTCCACGCTGGATTGGGCGCTGATTGAGACCTGGCGAGAGGCGGGAATTCCGCTGGAAGCCGTTCTGCGAGGCATCGACGCGGCCTTTGACAAGTACGAGGCGCGGCAGCGTCGCGGCCGCATGCGGCGCATTAACGGCCTTGCCTGGTGCGCGCAGGCGGTGATGGTGGCTGCCGAGGAGCTGCGCGAGGCCTCCGCCGGAACGGCCCCCTCGATCATTGAGCGCGAGTCGGGATTCGAGCGGGAGCGCGTGGCCGCGCATCTTGAGGCAGCTGCTGCGGCACTGGATGCGTCCACAGTTGCTCCCGAAGCCTGCGCCGCAACCGCCGCCCGTCTGCGCGAACTCGGTGCTGCATACGGCAGCCAAAGCAGCTCGACGCCTGATTTAGAGTCGCTTGAACGCGTTCTCACCGTGCTCGAAGAGAAGCTCTATGCCGTCCTGACCGCCGCGGCTCCTGAGGATTTGCTGGTGAGCCTCAAAGCGCATGCGGCCCGCGAGCTTGCGCCCTATCGCAGCCGTATGGGAGCCGTGCAGTTGCGCCAGGTGGAGCGGCAGTTTGTGCAGAAGCAATTGCTGGTGCACTACAATCTGCCGCGCCTCAGCCTCTTTTACATGAGCCAGCAATGAAGCCACACAAAAGACAATCCGGTGTAAACTCCCACCCTGGCCATAAACAAGGGTCCCGGATGACTCGGGGTCCCCAGCGAGCGAGTTTTACTCGCGGAGGTGAGGGGACAGATTCCCGTCGAGGGGGTGGAAATAACAAGAACGTAGCGAGGACTGGGCGCCAGCAGGTTTATCATCCCTCCGAGCCGCAACTCATCGAAATCGAGAAACCAGTCAACGGTGGATCCTGTCTGGCTCGACTCAAGGGCAAGGCGGTTTTTGTGCCGCTCACCTTGCCGGGCGAGCAAGCACTGGTACGCATCACGCAGAGCAAGCCCGGCTATGCGATTGCTGAAGTCAGCGAGATTGTCCGCGCAGCGCCGCAGCGCATTCAGCCTGCCTGCCCGCACTTCGGCATTTGCGGCGGCTGTCACTATCAGCACACCGATTACGCAACCCAACTGGCCCTCAAGCAGGCCGTCTTGCGCGAAACCCTGGAGCGTGGCGGGGTTCGTGTGCCGAAAGAGATCGACCTCCTGGCCGCAGAATCCCATCCCTGGCATTATCGCAATCGCATTCGTCTGGCCTTTGACGCAGTTGGAAATCTGGGTTATCGTGGCCGGCGCTCTCACAGGGTCATCCCGTTGCGCGAGTGCCCCATTGCCGTGCCACTGCTGTTTGAGGCCGCGCAGGCATTTGCTCAGGTTGCGCACGAGTTTGCTCCCGCGTTGCATTCCACCGAGATTGCGCTCTTCTGCGATACGAAAGAATCTGCGCTGCTGGCCACTGTCTTTATCGCCAGCCCGGTACTTCTGCGCTTTGATGAGCTGGCGCAGGCGTTGCACAGTCGGATTCCCGCGCTCATGGGAACTGAACTGGCGACCAAGGGACACAATGGAGAGTTGCCCAGCACTATTGCGCAGTGGGGCGTAACCTCGCTTTACTACCATGCGGCTGGCTTCGACTATCACGTGGACAATGGAGCCTTTTTCCAGGTCAATCGCTGGCTGGTAGACTCACTTGTAAAGAGTGTGATCGCCGGCCATCAAGGCACTCTCGCCTGGGACCTTTTTGCTGGTGTTGGACTGTTCTCACGGCAACTTGTGGACATCTTCGACAGCGTTGTAGCCGTCGAATCGGCCCCTTTGGCGACGCAGTCGCTCGTTGTCAATCTCAAAGACACCGTCGGAATCACTATTCAGAGCAACACATTGGATTTTCTCCGCGCCCGCGCGCGCAATCTCAATGCCGGCGCGTCTGACCGCTCGGGAGCCCCTGACCTGATCGTGGTGGATCCGCCGCGCACCGGCCTCGGAGCGGAGACCTGCGCCCTGTTGGCCACGATCGCCGCTCCTGCCCTGGTCTACGTCTCCTGCGACCCCGCCACTCTGGCCCGCGACCTGCGTGCTCTCATTTCTTCCGGCTACAAAATCCAATCCATCACACTCGCCGACCTTTTTCCCCAGACCTTTCATCTGGAAACAGTGGTCCAGTTGCGGCGGTCCTGATAGGCTTGAAGGCCAGAACAGCTTTTTGAGTTTCCCCGCGCGATGCCATTCGAATCCCCCACCTCCGCGCAAAACTTAGGTGCTTCTGCTGGCCAGAACACCAGCATGGGCTCCGTCCCGCTCTTTCACGCGGCCTGGCTCTTTGCCGCCGGCATTTCCGCCGCCCAGTGGTTCTATCTGCGGCCCAGCCTGGTGTTAGTCGCGCTGGTGCTTGCGGCTGTGCTGTGCGGCGTGATGGCATTACGCGCGCAACGCATCGCCTGGCTGCCGTTGACTACGCTGTGGCTGTTATTGGGAGCATGGTGCGCGGAGATGGAGCTTCATCCGGCGCCCGCGCCCGCGCTGGCTGCGCTCTCTGACGGTCTGCTGCGCACCGTCGAGGGCACAGTCGTCGATGCCGGGCCGATGCGCGGCGAGACAGAGCAGAACCTGGACGAGCCCGGCGCAACTCAGCGGCCCTCGCAGCGAGTTGACCTGCGCGTCTCCAGCCTGGAAGTGGTCACCGACGCCGACGATGCGCAAGCGCCTGTCGAAGGCCGCGTGCGGCTGAATGTTCGCTGGCCTGAAGCCACGGCAATCCAGCAGCCCTTTCACTGCGGAGAGCGCCTCCGCGCAGTGGTCCGCCTGCTGCCGCCCGAGGTCTATCACGATCCCGGCATCTGGAGCCGCCAGGATTTCCTGCTCGAGCAGGGCATCACCTCCACGGCGACGGTCTCCATCGAACGCATAGAACGTCTCGGCGTAATTGGGGTCCCCAGCGACAGGTCTTCGTCGCTGGGGTGGAAGTCCTCCGGCCTTTTCATCGCCTGCCGCGTCAGCGGATTGCAGCGCGCCTCGAGCGCCCGCCTGCTGGCTCTGCCCGCTGCCATGCGCCGCTTGCCCGCTCCATTGCGCCTTTCACAGGACGACGCCATCATGCTGGCAGCCATGGTCACCGGCGACCGCACATTCCTCACCCACTCGCTACGCGTGGGCTTTGAGCGCACCGGCTCCTTCCACATGCTGGTGATCTCCGGCTTCCACCTGGCCATCGTGGCCGGTTGCCTTTTCTGGCTTGCGCGCCGACTGCGCCTTCCCCGCGTCCCGGCCACATTTGCCACAATTCTGGCTTCTTTCGCCTACGCTTTGTTCACTGGCTTCGCCACGCCGGTAGCGCGCTCGCTCTGGATGGTCACCCTCTACCTGCTCGGCCGTCTCCTCTACCGCGAGCGCAACGCTCTCAACACCATCGGCTTTGCCGCCCTCTGCCTGCTTGCCTTCAGTCCACGCAGCCTCTTCGACGCCAGCTTCCAGATGACTCTGCTCGCCGTGGTGGCCATCGGCGGCGTCGCCGCTCCGCTGCTGCTGGCCACGGTGCATCCGTACCTGACGGCTACCCACGACCTGCGCCAGATCGCCGTGGACGCAAAACTGCCTCCGCTACAAGCGCAATTTCGTGTCACGCTGCGCATGATGGCCGTCGGGCTCAGGGATTTGGCAAGCGGCCGATGGGCCAACTTCATCGCCTGGCGCTTCTTCCCTTGGACGGTGCGCTTCCTGATCCGCTGCTTCGAGCTGATGGTTGTCTCATGCGTAGTGGAGTTGGCCATGGCCCTGCCCATGGCGATCTACTTCCATCGCATCACCGTCTTTGCTCTGCCGGTGAATATCTTCATCCTGCCGCTGCTGCTCATCTTGATGCCGGCCGCGCTCATTACATTGATCTTTGCTTTGCTTGGTCCGGCCTACGCAGTAGTTCCGGCCATGATTGTGGCTATCTTTCTCCACTTGGGCACGGGGTTAGTGCGTTTCTTCGGCTCAATGGCGCTTGGCGACTACCGCATTCCCGCGCCTTTGCTTTGGCAGTCGCTTGCCTTCTGCGCGCTGCTTGCCCTGGCCATCGTGCTGGCACGCATGGCCGTTTTGTCAAGCTCCCACTGGCCCCGCCGCGCCGTTCTCGCGTCTCTGTCCGCGATGCTTCTGGCAGCAGTCGTCGCCGTCCTGCCTCGCCCAGTCGATCATCCGCGCGATGCATTGCTTGTCGAGGCCATCGACGTGGGCCAGGGCGATTCTCTGTTGCTCATCACGCCCGACGGAAAAACTCTGCTGGTGGATGGCGGAGGCTTTGGTGGTGGCCCGCGCCAGGCTCCTCAGGACTATGACATCGGCGAGGAGATCGTCTCCCAGGTACTGTGGTCGCGCGGCATTCGCCGCCTTGACGTGGTCGCCCTCACCCACGCTCACTCCGACCACATGGGCGGCCTGCCCGCCGTTCTGCGCAACTTCCATCCAGCCGAGCTGTGGGTGGGCAACAACCCTCGATTCGGTCTTTACAACGCCCTGCTTGACGAGGCCGCAGACCTCCACGTGCGCGTTCGCTCGTTGCGCGCCGGCGACGCCCTCGCCTTCGGCCCAACCCAGGTCCGCGTTCTGGCGCCATTTAGCGACTATCAGCCTGGCCCGGAGCCCACCAACAACGACTCGCTGGTGCTGAGGGTGGCCTACGGAGCGACTTCTGTGATGCTGGAAGGTGACGCCGAGGCGCCAATCGAGCAAGCGATGCTTACCGAGCTGGGTCTGGCCAGCACGCTGCTGAAGGTGGGCCATCACGGCAGCATCACCTCCACGCGTCCGGAGTTCCTGACCCGCGTGGCGCCCCAATGCGCCGTCATTTCCTGCGGTCTGCGCAACCGTTACGGCCATCCCCGCCCCGAGGTGCTCAAAGCGCTTGAAGATGCCCGGGTCCGCACCTTCTCGACCGACATCAACGGCGCTTCCTGCTTTAGGCTCGACGGCAGGACCACAACGCCGGATCTGGCCTGCGGCTGGCGAAAATTCCCCTGAAACCAGCAATGCCTTTGCCGCATACAAATCTGTCCCAATACCCCCAAACCGCTCCATTTGAACCATATTAGTCAAATCACGCAAGCCTGAAACCGACTGAATGGCATATAATCCCTCCGTGAAAAGGATTCGACTGCAGATGCCTCAAAACGGCATCCGCAACTGAGGAGGCTGCTATGTTGAAGCCGATGCTGTTTGTTTCAGTTGTTGCATTGTTTGGAATTTCCGTTTTATCCACCCCGGGGTCCATCTCGCAGGACACCACACCGGCTCCCGCAGCCGGCCAAAAGAATCCGGTCAAGCCCACCACTCAGTCGCAGGCGCGCGCCAAGGAAATGTATGGCTTCGATTGCGCCGCTTGCCACGGGGATAACGGAAATGGCAAGACCGATCTGGCCAAGGATCTGAATTTGTCGCTCGATGATTGGAGCAATCCCGCAACGTTGGCCAATAAGCAGGATCAGGATCTGTTCAACGTGATCCGCAACGGCAAGGGCAAGATGCCCGCCGAGGCCGAGGGCCGCGCCAGGGACGAAGAGGTGTGGAACCTCATTATTTATATACGCGGCCTATACAAGCTTTCGCCTCCGCCCGCGCCGGCCCCTGCGCCTGCTCCTGCGCCCGCTGACGCGACCGCGCCCACGCCCGCGCCTCCACCCAGCAACTAGGGCCTGTGAAGAGGCCCTAGAACCTCAGCCTCAACCCGAACTGTATCTGCCGCTCGCGGTAGAAGTTGGTTGCGTTGATGTTCAACGGCTGGCCGAATGCTGTGGTGTTGGCCTTCAGGCCAGTGAGGAAGTTCAGCGTGGGTAGTGTGCCCAACGCGCCGGATGCGGTTGGTGGAGTGCCAGACTCGACGTAGTAGCCGGTCGTCTCCACTTCGGTCACATTCTGGTGATTGAAAAGGTTGAAGCTCTCGGCCAGCAGTTCCAATTCCCTCATGTGTCCGAGATCGAAGCGCCTGCCCAGTCGCAGATCGGCCTTCCAGGTGGCCGGATAGCGGAAGGTGTTGCGGCCTATGTTATAGAAAATGTTATCGTTGCCAGCACCGTAGACCCGGTTATCGCCACCCGAGCCGTTCATACCCGGCCCCAGGCCCACAATGGGCGTGCCGCCGCTCGTGAACTCTTCAGCCAGCGAGCCGGAGACGCGCATGGTATAGGGCAATCCACTGCGAAACTGCGCGACGCCTGACACCATCCAGCCGTTGCCTAGCTTTCCGGCCGTGCCTTTCAGCTTCCACGGAGCCTCATAGACCATCAATGCGCCGGCCGAGTGGCGCACGTCCAGGTTGCTGGTGCCATACTCCAGGCTGAAGTTGGCCGGATCCAGAATGTCATTGCCGGCCACCTGCGCGCTTTCGTTGGGATTCCAGTCCATGGCGTGCGCATAGATGTAATGGGCGTGCAGGCTCAGCCCCCGGTGCCCATAGCGTTCGACCTTGAGCATCGTCGCCTCATAGGTCGAGTTGGCCCGGCTCATGGTCTGGGTTATCTGCTGGTAACCCGGGCAGGGCCGCCCGGCAAGGCTAGTGCTTGAGGGCGTGTAGTATGGGCAGATCCCTTCGCTTGCCGGCCAGGAAGCGTAAAAGGGAACCGTGATCTGCGTGGCCTTGATGGGACCGGCGCCGGTTCCGTCCACCACAGCATAGGTAATGGTCTGTGTAGATGTTGGTTGATCGAGGTTTGTGTCGATGGAGACAGGCAGCCGCCGGCCCAGGCTCAACATCGCGCTGGCGGTCACTTCGATGTGGCTCGGTAGCGTCTCTTCCACGGCCGCAACGGCTTGATGCACCTCGGGGTTGTGGAAGTTGGGCGCAAACTCGACGGCTCCCGGCATGATTGCGCTTCCCGGACCTGGTGGCCGCAGTACATAAGGAAACGGCTGAGCATCGCTGGTGCCGGTGGGAGGGTTGAACCCGTCCAGGGGACGAATGAAGAAGCTCAGGTCGCCCGCAAGCGAGCCGGTTTGGGTCAGCGCAGTCTCCACCGTCAGGTTTTCCGTTCGCCCAAAATACATCCCATAGCCCAGCCTCAAAACCGGCCAATGCCTCTCGCCGCTTCCCAAGGCCAGGCCTACCCGCGGACCCCATTGATTACCCAGAGTGGGCAGTTTTTCGGTCAGCGGTAGATTTGTATTCAGAAGCGCGGCAAGCGGCGGCGGCAACTGCTCCAGCTCCCAGCGCATTCCAGCGGAGAGAACCAAGCGCTTGCTCGCTTCCCACTGGGCCGTTGCGTATCCCGCCCAATCGTTGGTGCTCAAGTTCCAGCCAGACGGGCCCATCATCTGCGAGTAGTAGGAGTAACAGGGCAGGCTGCCCTGTCCGCGCGGATTGCCCAACGAATCTCTCCACACCCTGCCCGTCTGGTCGCAGGTGTGCTGAAGAATCGGGTCTAGCTCTCCTGAAATTCCAAATTTCTGAAAGGCCAGCGCGTCGGAGACAAAGTTTTCCACGTTGGAGTAGGTATACGTTCCGGTCTGGTTGCGCAGTAGGCTGGTTGCGTCGGCGTTGTGGCTCACCTCGAAACCGGCCTTCACCAGCAGCTTACCGCGAATCCAGTCCAACGACTCCTGCCCATGGTAGAGGTGCTCGTCCGGATAGCTGCCCTGTCCGAAGCGCGACGGGTTGCCGATGGTGAATCCGTAGCGATTGTCCACCACGATCTCCGGCAACTGGCCCCACGCATTTCCGCTCAGGAGGAGTGTCTGTTCGTAGGTGGAGGGCGTTTCCGGCCGCGCCTCCTCGATGACGCGTCCGGCAGAGGCCTGGGTTACGGCCAGCAGGTTGGGGGTGATGAACGCCTCCCAGCGGCCCAGCAGCCACTCCTCGCTGGCTTTGCTCGATCCGAAACTGTGGTTCCCATAGGCTTCCGAGACGCGAGTCAACCCTCCGCCCGGCGAGTTCCAACGAGCGCCAATGCCCTCCAGCGTGAAGTGATGGCGCTCGGCCGCCTCCCAATCGAGCCGCCCAAAGCCGGTCCATTGCGTGGCGATTCGTGGAGCAGGGCCGAGCAGTCCGGCCAGCTTTTCCAGCATCGGTGAGTAGGCCGCCAGACCCTCGCCTACCGGATTTACGCTGCTCAACCCCAGCCGCGCGCTCAACACCTGCATCTGGTCGTTCGAAGGCTGGGCAAAAAATCCCGTTTGTTCTGTGCATTGCGGGGGGTTCGCGCACAAGTAGGGATGCTTCACCATCGCCAGCCCCGGATCGTTGCGCTGGTAGCCGTCCAGTGCCGCAAACCAGAAAAGCTTGTCGCGACGAATGCGGCTGCCCACGCCGATGCCCCAGACGGTTTCACGGTCCGGTGGGGTGTAGGACTCCGGCGGGCTGATCACCGGCGGCTCGTTCGATACAGTCGGATATTGAAAATTATTAAATTCCGGAAATGCAAGAACGTTTGACCCGGTCTCCGTTACCCACTGCGTAAAGGGATTCCGCGCGCCCCAGTTATTCTGGCGATCAAAGAAAAATCCCTGTCCGTGCAGCTCGTTGGCGCCGTGCTGAGTCTCCACATTCATGCGCCCGCCCGCCGCCCTGTCTGTCGCGGCCTCCACGTTGCCGGCCACCGTCTCCACCGTGCGGATCGCCGCTTCGCTCACGTCAATTCCATGCCCGCCTTTGCCCACCTGCGCCTTTCCGGCCGGATACTCTCCCTGACCTAACGGACCACGCCCGGATGAACCCTGCCCCGGCTCATTTGTCCGGCCAAAGGCCAGTTCCCGGCTGATTCCGTCCACCTCAATCTCGGTTGGCAGACCCGTACCCCGAAGCGAAATCTCTCCCTGGCCGCCCGCCGGAGTTGTGGATGTGGGCGTATTGTCCAGCACAAAATCCTGCCAGTGCCGCCCGCTCACCGGCAAAGCCTGCAACTCGGCAGCGCTCATCTTGCTGCTCAATGCCGGAGTCGCAGAACCACTCTCTTGAGAAGCTGCCTTGATGGGTAAGGTATTTGGCAGATTTCGTCCCGCCAGGGCCAGCGTCCGCAACGGCTCAATCGCCAGCGTTGCGTTCAACTCAAAAGTCGTAGTTAGAGGAATCTCCGCACTCACCCGCCGCCCGCTCAATGGCAGCAACTGCAATGGCTCGCTCGCCAGCTTAGCATCGCTTCTCGGCAGAGTCTTCGGCTCCAGGAAAGGCCGGTTCAGCCAGGGCTGTTTTCTTTCTGGCTGTGCCGCCAGTTCAGTGTTGGGCGGAGGCAGCGCAAACTCCAGCGCCACCTGCACCCGCGCCTCGTGGCCGCCAGCGACCACAATCCATTTCACTTGGCCGCGACCCAGTTGCGGGCTCTCGGCGGTCAGCGTGTACTCGCCCGGCTCCAATCCGCTGAACCGGTAAACCCCGTTTCTTGTTGTGATCGTACGCGCCTCTGCGCCGGTGGCCTGGTTGCGGACTACAACCGCAACGCCCTCCAGGGGCCTGGAGTACAGGTCTGTTAATCTACCGGTCAATGCGCCGGTTGATCCATTTTCGGCTGGCTGAATCTGGGGTGATTGGGTAAAACCTGCCGCTCCCGCGCCCATCAACAGCACGGCAAACGCCAGCGTCTTCGTCCAATTGCATACAAACTCTGCCATCGAGACTCGCTCGCGGCAGATCTCGGGAAAACCTCTCTAAGCTTCAATTCCGGCCCACTCTCGTGGCGGATCCGGATGGAACAGACTCCTGCGGCCATTTCCAGACAGATATCGCCTGCTTAGGCCGTTCGAATTTCCCTACAACAGCTTTGCAAGAGATTCTATGCCTTTCTCCGGTAAACTGAAAAGACGGCATCTCGAATTTGGTCTCGATAGTTTGGGATTAAGCGCAAGTCGTAGCTTTCTATTCCCTGTTCCCTATTTCCTATTCCCTGGTTTTTTATGTTCATCGATGAAGCAAAAATTCGCGTCAAGGCTGGCGACGGCGGCAACGGCTGCATGGCCTTCCGGAGGGAAAAGTCTGTTCCCCGCGGCGGGCCATCTGGCGGAGACGGCGGGCGTGGTGGCGACGTCATCATGGTCAGTTCGCAGCGCCACAACACTCTGATTCACTTCCGATATAACCCGGAGCACAGGGGCCAGCGCGGCGAACATGGCATGGGCTCCAACTGCTCCGGGCTCGACGGCAACCCCGTCATCCTGCAAGTCCCTGTCGGCACATTGCTGTACGACCAGGAGACCGGCGAGCTGGTGCATGACTTCAGCGAGCCCGACGAGCGAGTCATTATCGCCAAAGGAGGGCGCGGTGGGCGCGGCAACCAGCACTTTGCCACCAGCACCCATCAGGCTCCGCGCGAGCACGAGCTGGGCCGGCCCGGCGAAGAGCGCTTTTATCGTCTCGAACTCAAGTTGCTGGCCGATGTCGGCCTGGTCGGCTACCCCAACGCCGGCAAATCCACGCTTATCTCCCGCATTTCTGCCGCGCGGCCCAAGATCGCCGGCTACCCCTTCACCACCCTCGAACCCAACCTCGGCGTGGTCACCGTCGGCGAGGAGCCGGACCTCGAATCCTTTGTTGTCGCCGATATGCCCGGCCTCATCGAAGGCGCGCATCTCGGCTCTGGCCTGGGCACTCAATTCCTGCGCCACATCGAGCGCACCCGCCTGCTCGTACACCTGGTCGATGTCTCCGACTCGAGCGGCCGTCCCGATCCGGTGGAAGATTTCAAGGTCATCAATCAGGAACTGGCCAGCTTCACCAACGCCAACAGCGAACACCCGCTGGCAGACAAACCCATGATTGTGGCCGCCACCAAGATCGACAGCGTCAATCCCGAAAAGCTGAAGAAGTTGTCGTCACACGCGAAGCGCCGCAAGCTGGAGTTTCACGCGATCTCCGCCGTCACCGGCCAGGGAATCGACGAACTGAAATGGGCGCTGGCCAAGCGGCTGCGAACCGCAAATTAGAGCAGGCGTCCCCACATAAAAAAGGCCGCCTCCTGACTGGGAAGCGGCCTTATTGTTTTCGAAACGACTTTTCAGCCTAAAACGGGTTCAGCTTGGACAAACCCTTCTTCTTTTTCTTCTTGCTCGACGATTCTTCTTTCAGATCGGCCTTGGGCTTCTTCTGCTTGGTTGCCTCGGCAGACGAAGCTGGTGTCGAGCCGGACTTGATGTCGTTGACCTGGGTAGGGGCTTCAGCCGGCTTTTCCGCGGGGGGCGCGACGACGTTGCTGGGGCCGACAGGCTTGAGAACAGCATTGGGATCAGCCGCGGGCGCGCTGATCACCTGCACGCCTACGCCGGTTCCGCCCGCAGGCGCCTCCATTTGCAAAGGCGCCTGGGAGGGCTGATCGCTGCGCGGCGGCTCATTGACGCCGGTGGGAGTGATAGCGCCGGCTTTGGCGGGAGGCTGTCCGGCTCGCATGGCGTCGTTGAACATAGCGATGTTCTGCTTGGTGATATCCGGTGCAAATGTCCGCTTGGGATCGTCCAAACTGGGCTCGCCCACATGCACGGCTTCGACCACCGAGGGTCCGTGCTTGATGATGCCGAAGAGGTTATCGGTAAAGCGCAGGGGCTGGCGGCTGCGCTCTTCAGCGTCGCTCTCGGCAATCGCTTCCTGCGTGGGCTCGGGGACGGGGCGGTTCATGGCCACCAGTCGGTCGCGTGCATCTTCAACGTGGGGAGCCATCGGATAGCGCGTGATCACCTTGGTGTAGGCCTCGGCTGCCCGGTCCAGGTAGACAGCCCGCAACCGCTCCTTGACCGCTCCGGGAAAATTAGGCGCAATCTGGACAGCGTGAGCCTGGCCGGCATAGGCATCGCCGATGCCCAGCAACGCCTGGTCGCTCTTGGAGTAAAGGGGATATGTGTCGATCACCGTCTTCAGGCGGGCGATGGAGGCCGAGTAGTTCTCCCGGGTACCGTAGTAGAGGCCGATTTCGGTTTCACGCTCGGCCAGAACCTCCTGCACGTCGCGCAGCTTCTGCTTGGCGCGGGGCACCAGCTGCGAATCCGGGAACATGTTAATCATGTTCCGGTATTCCTGCTCCGCGCGCTGGGCGTTGGTGTAGTCGCGGTCGGGCTTCTCCATCTGCTCGTAGTAGATGTCGGCCACCTTCATCTGCGCCTCGGCAGCTTCGGGAGCCTGGGGAAAGAAGGTAATGAAGTCCTTGTACTCGGCCTCGGCCTGGGTCAGGGCCGCGGTGCCGCCCTCCTTGAACCAGCTATCGCCCACCGCCAGCTTGGCGCGCATCCGGTACTCGGAGTCGGGATAGGTGTTCAGCATGGTCTGCAAGTCAAGCCGCGCCACGTCAAAGCGGCCCTTCTTGATGGCGATCATGGCTTTGTCGAAGAGCTCCTTGTCAGGCTGCTTGGATTTCACGCCCAGCAGCGGGTTGGCGCTCAGGTCCTGTTTCTTCTGCTTGGGCTTTTTGGTCTTGGCCTGGGCCGCAACTCCACCCAGCATCAGAATCGCCAGAGCTACCGCGGCAATCTTCGTCGTCAACCGGTTCATAACCCCTCAATGCGGCTGCCGCCCGTTGACAGGCTGCTAGCCAATTCTCTAATCATCTCAGCGTTTTACGCTCAAACTTGGCTATTCGCCTGCGGCCTTGCGAGCCGCCGTCAGCAGCGCGCGCGCATCCCGCTCTGGTTGCCCGGCGCCAAAAACCGCGTTGCCGGCCACTAGCAACTCCGCTCCCGCTTTGACGATGCGCTCCACCGTATCGTGAGCCACGCCGCCGTCCACTTCGATTCTAAATGCCAGCCCCCGTTCCTGGCGCAACTCCACCAGCCGCCGGATCTTATCCAGCGAGAACTCAATGAACTCCTGCCCGCCGAAGCCCGGATTCACGCTCATCACCAGCACATGGTGAACCATGGGCAGAATTTCCCGCAGAAGCTCGACGCGGGTAGCCGGATTCACCACCACCCCCGGCTTCATGCCGAGCTCGGCGATCAGCTCCAGCGAACGGTGCAGGTGGCGGCAGGCCTCGTAGTGGACGCTCACCCAGTCTGCCCCGGCCTCGGCAAAGGCGGAAACAAAAGCCTCCGGATTCTTGATCATCAGGTGGCAATCCAGCGGCAGCTTGGTGAACTTGCGCAGCCATTTCACCACCGGAGGCCCAATGGTGATATTCGGCACAAAATGGCCGTCCATTACGTCCACGTGGATGGCCGTGCCGCCGCCCCGCTCAGCCGCGGCAACCTGCTCCGCCAGATGGGCGAAATCCGCTGATAAAATAGAGGGCAGAAGTTCAATCATATCGATACCAGCAAAAGTTCAATCATCTTTAGACCGGCAACTGTTCAACCATGAGATTTCAGGAGTTCTCCTTGCAAGGCTAGTGTAGCAGCGCAGAGGATCGATGTTGCCGGGCCTACGCCACTACCTGCAGCCGAACCCCCTCGTGCTCCTGAAGACTGGCAATGATTTTGAAGAGATTGGAGGCAGTCGGATTTCCTTTGGGACCGAACATCTGATGGAGTGTCTTTACGTGGATGCCGGTCTATACGGTCAGGTAGCGCACCTTAAGTTTTTCGGAATCTTAATCTTCCTTCAACGGAGGTGACCCACCCCACTCCTCTCCTACTGCTCCACCTCGCACACATCGGCATACGCACTCACCAGAACCCAGGGTCCAGCCCCCTTCGGGTCCCCGTCGCCATGAACCCCGGAGCGAATCATGTACAGAAAAAGCGAAACCGTACTTGTTCTGTTCAGCCAGAAGCATCGCGCGCTCTCCTCATTTCCCCAGCCTAACGGCATTTCGCAGTCAACCGGCTCCCCGCCGGGCTCAACAGCGACGCTAACCGCCTTCAACGCCTTCGGGAGTGCATCCCTCGCAGCCAACTCCAGAGACGGGCTCATGACCTTGACCTCATGAAGATCCTTCGCCTGGCGAATCCGCCGCTCCATGGACTCAACCGGCTGAAACTCCTTTTTGAACGAACTGCAGTTCACCTCCGCCGAGGCCGGCAGCGGCTCAATCACCGCTGTGCACACAGTCCGCCGCGCCCTCCCACTGAATGAATCTCCGCTCGCCGCATCACTCCCCGCTGTGATCAGCAACTCGTAGTACCGCAGCCGGTCCAGCGTTCGCCAGCCGGTAGTCCTCGTGTTGCCTGAGATCACGCCCCCATCAGGAAAGCCCTCCTCCCGCTTCAATCCATCGCCCCACATCGCCGCCACTGCGGCCATCGGCTTGTAGTCCAGCGCCTGGCACTCCGCATAGCTCCTTGTCCCGCAGGGCTCATCAAAAGCTTGCAGCCGGCTCGCTTCCTCGGCCGTCAGCTGCTTCTCCTCGGTTGCGCACTGGAAGCTTCCTCCCACCGGCACTTTGGTTCGCGTAGCAACTACATCCCGAGCTCCTTCAATCGCCAGCAAGTTGCAGCAGCCCAGGTGCCCATAGCCCGGCAATGAGTTGGCGGCCGTTGAACCCGCAAAAAATACCCCGCTCAGCGTCGCTGTCACATGGTAGAGATAGCAGTCATAGCATGGCTGGTCGCCAACTTTGCCCAACCGCATGGCCTTGAGCTTGTTCTGCAACCGCTCCATCGCCGCATCGCGCCGGAGTGGAATCGCAATGCCGTCCACGCGCACCACCGTACCCTTCTTTCGTTCCGTATCGTTCCAGGTCGAGGCGGTCGGCGTGGGCTCGTCCCCTCCATACATCAGCCAGACATGAGGGTAGGCCTCCTCGCAGCCCGGCTGGCCGAGCGAGAAATTCTCAAACGCCAGTTCGATTGGCGCAGTCACCTCGACGAGCTTGTGGTTGTACGCCGCCGGATTCTTCACGAGGTCGCACACAGTGACCGCCAGCGGCTTTTCCACCCCGGCAGCAGCGGTCAAGGCGCTTGAAAGGATGAGGTAAGCAATCGCTGCCCGGCGCATGGGTTGACCTCCACGGAGAATTGTGAGCTCACTAAAGAGTTGAATTTGTGCAGCTTGGAAAAGCAGCTTCAGCATAGCACAGCGATCTATTCTGCTCAGGGATCGGACGCAGCCGCCTCAGCCTGCCGCCTGCCCCCTCAACCCCGTCACAGCTACCCGCCGCACGCCGTGCAATCTCCTGACCAGGCTCCGGCCAGTCCTTTGCATATAATTACCTTCTTCTGGCGCATAATTTCAATTAGTGGTCCGAGCGGGAATGAGGTCAAACTGTGGCCGAATGCCAAAAAAGGTCGAGAGGGAACCCGATCAATCTGTCAGACATGTCACCGGTCTCTACCCCTGAGGGGGTACTGAACGGCCGGGCACTTAGCTGACATTTTAGACCGGGCACATCTCCGACACTTTTTCCTTCTCAGGAAGGTTTTGTTTTGCCGTTTCAGGGGCAGCTGCTCCTGAAACGGCACGCGTTGTTT